>MDSW01218293.1_pt1 | contig 29916 bp, 25 predicted proteins | sample 811171 | NCBI WGS metagenome assembly MDSW01 (sample SAMN05326641, study PRJNA326480) | marine metagenome | isolation source: seawater | place: Atlantic Ocean: North West | collected 2012 | reverse complement strand
TTTCAATGAAGTCCTCAATGAAGTCTTTCAAAAAAGTGTTATTTTCTGTTATAAATTGGTTTAAAGGGTAAAACAGAACGCCCCTTACAACTTTCCACTTTTCCTAAATTAATATCGCCAATTTAAATAATACAACCTGGCTTGCCGAAGATGTGACGGAATTAATCTTATAAATCTTTTTTAAATAATTCAGCATCTTGTTTCTTGTTTTGCTTATACCATGCTGTAGGTAAAATTGTTATCGTTCCTAATTCTTTGTTATCTTTATACCTTATAGTAGAAATAGAGACGCCATCGCCATTATGATACACGCATTCTCTATTAACAAATTTTGCTCCCATTTTATTCATAAGATCTGTTTCTGTGCATTTAAACCCAGGGAATTTATTTTTTATTGCCTCAACAACTCTAACAAAATTAGATGCTGGTTGAATAACATTGGGACAAGTTGCTAATTCAGTACATAAAAGTGTGGCAGACATATTATAGTAGATTTTAAATTGAATAGCTTCAATCGTTGCAGGTTTTTTAGTCCACCATACAGTTGGTTTGTCCACATTAACTCCTGCTAATGTAGTCACATAATGGAAGGTATCGTATAATTTTCTTTGAGATTTCCAAGTTTGCTTAAACTCTTTTTTGTTTAAACCTAATTTAAATCCTTTTAACTCTACTTCTTTAGCTTGAACATTAATAAGCCAAAACATTGTGAGAAACGCTATACCTAAAAATTTTTTCATACTTTAAGAATCTAGCATAAAAATTGCCGATCCTCTGCCGAAATTTCCTTCAAAGTTTTAGATTTTTAACAGTTGCAAATGGCTAATAATAAGGAATAACGTTAAAAGGTTAAGGGCACCTGGCAACAGAACGCCCCTTTGAATTTCAACTTGCATAAAGATTTATTAAACCAATCATATAAATACTAGCTAAGCCAGTATTTAAAGCTACTAAAGATTTTTCATTCCATAACCAGGAGACAATTGCTAATCCACTATTACCCAATAAAAATATATAACAATAAAGTGGATAAAATCCCAATGCTGCTGTTACTGCACCTGCTAAAATAGTAAGTGTTGAGCACCAAGCCCAAAATTGGTGGGGTTTTGGTTTAAGTTTTTTCATATATGTTTTTAAAAAATATATTTGTCTAACATGTAGAGTCCTATGCCAAAAGCTATACCCAAAAGTATCCAATGATAGTTTTTTTTCATCATGCAACAAATTTATTTAAGTTTGGTTTAAAGTAATTCGGTCCTTTCATCACTTTACCTTTCTCATTAAATATAGGTTTTCCATCTTCACCTAATTTACTCATATTTGAGCTTTGAACTTCAGCAAAGCATTTATCTAGGTTAATTCCAAAAGCGTGACCAGCTCCATAAGTTACATACAATATATCGGTTAAAGCATCTGCTACTTCTTTAATATCTTTTTTGCGTATAGCATCTCCAAGTTCATCAAGTTCTTCTTTAATTAAATCATATCTCAAAGAGGTAACTTTATCGCTAGGAAATTCAGCTTTTTTTTTAACTTCCTGCCCGAAAGTTTTCATAAATTTTTCTACACTTTCAAAATTGCTCATTTTTATCCTTTATATTTTATAATTATTAAATAAAGGTGTATTATATCAAAGAATCAAAAATGAAATACAGAATAGAGTTCGATAGTATTGGAAAAATTAAGGTGCCTGGTGATAAGTATTGGGGTGCTTCCACTGAAAGATCAAATAAATATTTCAATATTGGAGATTTTTTAGTAAGGCCACTGGTCATTCAATCAATAGCAATAATAAAAAAAGCAGCTGCAATTGTAAATTCAAGGAATAAGGATTTAGATCAGAGGTTGAGTAAATATATAATCAGAGCAGCTGATGAGATAATCAAAGGAAAACATGATAAGCATTTTCCTCTTAAAGTTTGGCAAACGGGATCAGGTACTCAAACAAATATGAACGTCAATGAGGTTATAGCAAATAGAGCTATACAAATGATTGGTGGTAAGATGGGGACTAAAAAACCAATTCATCCAAATGACCACGTAAACAAATCTCAATCAACTAATGACGTATTCCCGACTGCAATGCATATTGCTATAGCTTTAAAAGCTAAAGAAAAGCTTTTACCATCGCTTAGATTTTTAGAAAAAGAATTAGGAAAAAAATCTAAAGAATTTGGAAAAATTGTAAAAGTGGGAAGAACACACTTACAAGACGCAACACCTCTTACTTTAGGACAGGAATTTTCGGGATATCACACTCAATTAAAAAAATGTATTATAAGAATTGAGACCGCTTTGAAAGAAATCTATTATTTAGCACAAGGTGGAACTGCGGTGGGTACCGGGTTAAACACTAAAAAAAATTTCGATAAAAAAATTATTAAAGAAATTAGTAAAATAACTAAATTGCCATTTAAACCATCTACCAACAAGTTTGCGGCTCTGGCTGCACATGATGAAATTGTAAATTTTTCTGGAGCCCTAAACACTACAGCTGTTTGTTTGATGAAGATAGCTAACGATATAAGATTTTTAGGTTCTGGTCCCAGAGCGGGGTATGGAGAACTTATTTTGCCATCTAATGAACCCGGTTCATCGATTATGCCTGGAAAAGTAAATCCCACACAATCTGAAGCAGTAACTATGGTATGTGTAAAAGTAATTGGTAACCATAATGGAATTACAATGGCAGGTTCGCATGGACACTTTGAGTTGAATGTTTTTAAACCATTAATAATTCATAATATTTTACAATCAATAGAAATAATGAGTGACTCTTCTAAAACTTTTGCACTTTATTGTGTGAAGGGAATTAAAGCTAACAAAAATAGAATTAAATATCTTTTAGATAATTCATTAATGTTAGTTACAGCATTAGCTCCAAAAATTGGTTATGATAAAGCGGCTTTAATTGCAAAAACTGCTCACAAAAATGGAACTTCTTTAAAACACGAGGTAATTAAATCAGGATTAATTAAAGAGAGAGAATATGATAAAATTATGAATCCTTTAAAGATGACAAAACCAAAATAGATTAAAGTATCTCTTCTAAGAACTTTTTGATTTTTGAAAGTTTGAATATTCCAGCAAAATCCTCATCTAGTAAAGTATTTTCAAATTTAGTTTTAAAAAAAATTAAATCCTCTTTAGAAAATTTATTATCATTCGATGTTATCTCATCAAAGTTTATCTTATTTTTAAGAATATTTATATTTCCTCGGGATTTTATTTGTAAAGAATTTTTATTTATTTTGAAGTTTAAATTCAATTTCTTAAGAAAACTTTTCTTATCTTGGAAATCTATTAAACAATCGTAATATAATATTGGAAAGTCATCTAATAAGTTCATATCAATTTGACAGGTAAATTTGTTATTTGATATCGATAAAATCTTAGAAATATTGAGTCTTCCATAGGCTAAAATAGTATTCATATTTAGATCATCAATTAAATTTTGGCTAAGTATCCTGGGAGTATAAATAATTTCATTTTCAGCGTTTATTTTTTGAATAATTTCTTTTAAAGAAAGTAAGTAATTAATTTCAATACCTTTAAAAATACTCCTATCAATTTTTTTTATTTTTGTTTTTAAATTAGCTTTAGAAAAGGGTTTTAATTCTATAATACCATTGCTATCTAAAGATAATCTTTTATCTCTGAGAAAAAAGTTATTTACACTTATAGAGTTTTTATCATAAGCAAAATCTAATTTATAATTAGATTTTAAAACTCTTCCTTTTAAACTTCCAATTATAGTTCCACCGTCTCTTTCAAATATATCGAGATTACTGGTAATACCTGTTTTAAAAAGTTTAAAATGAATTTTATTTAATTCATCATTTAAAATTAATTTGAATTTTTTACTAAAAACTTCTCCATTAATTGTATTTTTCTTTAATCCATAATTTGAAAAATTAATTTTGTTTAAAATAACAATTTCTTTGCCATCCTCTCCTATTTTAAAAGTCAAGTCTTCAAAATTGATTTTTTTTTCTATTTTATAGATGCTGTTGATAAATGATTTTATTGTCATGAAGTTAATTGTAAGATCGCTTTTCTTTAATATAATTTTCTTAATATCAAAATTTTTAAAATTATAAATACTTGCTAACTTAGGGAAGACATGCAATTTTTTAACATTTAGTTCGATATATTTTGAATCGAAGTTTGAAATTAAGTCTTGTACTTGCAAGTGAGGAAGGGGGAAAATTTTATAATCGATACTGCCGATTTTTTTAATATCTAAATTATAATACTGATACAATTGATTTTTTATGAAAATTTCTTTTTTTTGAAAATCGAAAAAATAAGGAATTATCAAAAATAAGAGTGTTGCGACAATGATGGTTGGAAAAAAATATCTAAGAAAAAAAATAAATTTAAAATATCTTGAAAATTTGTTGTTAATTAATTTGTAGGTTTTATTTAACATTTTTTTTATTTTTACAACTAGTATATAAATGAAATTTCCTAATTATGAACAATATAGATAAATTAATTGAAAATCTTAACAAGGAGCAAAAAGCGGCAGTCCTAAGCACGGAAGGTCCAAATCTTATTGTTGCTGGAGCTGGGTCAGGCAAAACTAGAGTCTTAACAACCAGGTTGATTCATATCATAAATCAAAAGAAAGCTTTTCCAAATCAAATTTTATGTGTGACCTTTACAAACAAAGCAGCAAAAGAAATGCAAAACAGAGTAATGCAACACGTGAAAGGCAGTTCAAATGCAATACCTTGGCTTGGCACCTTTCATTCGACAAGTGTTAAGTTTTTAAGAAGACATGCTGAGGCCCTTGGATATAAAAGTAACTTTACAATTTTAGATACAGATGATCAAAAAAAATTAATTAGAAACATTGTAAAATCAGAAGATTTAGATGCTAAAAAATTTTCCCCTCAATTAATTATGTACCATATTGATCAATGGAAAAATAAAGGCTTGTTGCCAAAAGATGTAAAATTAGAAAGCTCGAGTTCAATAATTAAATCAATTTTAAAAGTTTATCAAATTTATCAAAGTAAAACTAAGGATTTAAATGCATTCGATTTTGGTGACTTGATCTTATTTTGTGTAAAGCTTTTTGAGGATCATGAGGATATAAAACAAATTTATCATAATAATTTTAAATATATTTTGGTGGATGAATTTCAAGATACCAATTTTATTCAAAACAAATGGTTAAATTTACTTGTAAATGATAAACAAAATATTTGCTGTGTAGGAGATGATGATCAGTCAATTTATAGTTGGAGGGGTGCAGAAATTAAAAATTTTCTTACATTCGATCATATTTATAAAGATTGTAAAGTATTCAAATTAGAGCAGAATTATAGATCAACAAAAAATATTTTAGAAACGGCATCCAATTTAATTTCTAATAATACAAACAGATTAGGAAAAAAACTTTGGTCATCTGCAAACCAAGGGGAGCTTGTTAAACTTAATTGTTATAGAACTGGCAAAGATGAAGCTCAAGGAATAAGCGATATAATTGAGCAAAAGATAAAAAAAAAATATTCTTTAAATGATGTTTCGATTTTAGTTAGAGCTATTTACCAAACAAGGGAGTTCGAGGAAAGGTTCTTGCAATTAGGTATTGGCTATCGAGTTTTAGGAGGAATTAAATTTTACGAAAGAGCGGAAATTAAAGATGCAGTTTCATACCTAAGAATTATAAATCAAAAATTTGATGATCTTGCATTAGAAAGGGTAATCGGCGCACCAAAAAGAGGTATTGGTGAAAGTACCTTAAGTCTAATTTATACATTTGGAAAAAAAAATAAATTGTGTCTTGAAGACTCAATTTTAAAGATTTTAGAAAAAGGAGATTTAAAACCAAAGATTAAAACTTCACTTAATCAATTAATGAAAATGATTCACAAATGGAGAAAAGAGTCTTTAAAAATAAAACATTATGATTTGTTAAAATTAGTGCTTGATGAGTCTGGTTACTCTGCGATGCTCAAAAATAAAAAAGATTTAGAAAACGAGAATAGATTAGAAAATTTAAAAGAATTAATTAGAGCGATGCAGGATTACGATAATCTACAAAGCTTTTTAGAGCATGTTGCTTTAGCTACTTCAATAGACCAAGAATGGGAAGGTGCAAAAATTAATTTAATGACAATGCATGCTGCTAAAGGACTTGAATTTGATGTAGTCTTTCTCCCTGGCTGGGAGGAGGGTTTGTTTCCTCATCAAAAATCTTTAGAGGAAAAGGGAGATTTTGCATTAGAGGAAGAAAGAAGATTAGCTTATGTGGGAATCACAAGAGCTAAAAAGGAGGCATATTTATCTTTTGCTATGAAAAGAGCATATCATGGAGATTGGATTGATGCTCTCCCCTCAAGATTTATTAATGAAATTCCAGATGATAGTGTCGAAAAAAACAATATTGAAATTAAAGAAACTGATGATTTTGAATTCAATCAAGACAATACGATAGATTTTGAAAATGAATATAGAAGTCCTGGTTGGGATAGATACAAAAAAAATAAATTACTAAAATGGAAAAAATAAAAAAACTAAAAAAAATTTTAAGTAAAGAATTAATTGACGGTTATTTAATTCCAAAAAACGATGAATTTTTTGATGAATATGTGTCAAATCAAAATGATAGATTAAACTATATATCTAATTTTACAGGTTCTTTCGGCTTGTCTCTAATTCTAAAAGATAAAAATTTATTATTTGTTGATGGCAGATATACGCTACAAGCACTTAAACAAAGTGGAAAATTTTTTGATATAATCACAATCCCAGGAAAAATGCCTAGTGATGTTTTAAAGAATAAAAAATTAAACATAGGTTTTGATCCCAAACTATTTACCAAAAAATCTTTATATATATTTTTTAAAAAAAACATGTGTAAGTTAAAGCCAATAAATATTAATTTAATTGATAAAATATGGAAAAGAAACAAAGCAAGAATAAACAAGAATTTTTATATTCTTCCTACTCAATCAGTGGGAGATAATTATAAATCTAAAATCAAAAAAATCTCAACTATTCTGAATAAAAACGGAGCAGATTACCAATTTATTACAGCGAGTGAAAATAATGCGTGGCTACTTAATATTAGGGGAAGGGACTCAGAATATTCACCCTTACCATTTAGTTACATTTTGGTTGATAAGCATAAAAATATAAAATTTTTTTGTGATCTAAAAAAAATACCCTCTTACTTCAAAAGGTATTTCAAGAAAGTACAATTCATTAGTTTAGAAAAAGTGTCTGGTTTTCTTTCTAAAATTTATAAAAAAAAATTTATAATTGATGAAAATACTTGTTCACTATATTTTGAAAATATTATTTTAAAAAATAATAAAATTTTAAAAATTGACGATCCAATATATGGATTAAAAGCAATAAAAAATGATCAAGAAATTGAAAATATAAAACAAGCTCATATCTATGATGGCATAGCTTTGACCAAGTATTTATTTTGGCTTAAGAAAAATTTTGAAAATAAAAAAATAACTGAAATTAGTGCATCTCAGAAGTTATACCAATTTAGAAAAAAAAATAAAAAATTTAAATTTCCAAGTTTTCCTACAATCTCTGGAACCGGGCCAAATGGAGCGATTATTCATTATAGACCAAATAAAAGAACCAACAGAGTTTTAAAAAAGGGGGATATTTATTTAGTAGACTCTGGTGGACAATACAAATTTGGTACAACAGATGTTACACGAACTATTTCTTTAAAAAACTCTAATAAGAAAGTTAAAAATATTTTCACTAGAGTTTTAAAAGGACACATAGCTGTTGCTAATTTTAAAATAAAAAAAAATACAACTGGATTTAATATCGATTTTCAAGCTAGAAAATATTTAAAACAAATAGGATTAGACTATTCACATGGAACAGGCCATGGCGTAGGTTATTTTTTAAATGTTCATGAGGGGCCTCATGCGATATCTAAAAATAATAAAGTTAAATTAAAAGAAGGAATGATAGTTTCTAATGAGCCTGGATATTACAAAAAAAATAAATTTGGCATAAGAATTGAAAATCTTATTTACGTTAAAAAACAAAAAAATAAAAGATATTTCGAAAATTTTACTATGGCACCGATTGATAAAGATCTTATAAATTTTAAAATGTTAAACTATGATGAGAGAGAGTGGCTGAATAAATATCACGAAAAAGTTTATTATACTCTTAAAAAAGCTATGAATAAAAATGAAGTATTAGAATTACAAAAAGCTTGCTCAGCTATTTAAAATTTTATTCCATTCGTTCTCAGTGATAATTTTTATTTTAAATTCTTTGGCTTGATCTAATTTTTTTTTTGTAGGTTTTGAGTCTCCTACTATTAATATATCTAATTTTTTAGACATAGATCCTAATACTTTACCGCCATTATTTTCAGCTATGGATTTTGCCTCAGACCTGCTCATATTTCTAAATCCACCGGTAAACATTAATTTTTTATTTGAAAACTTTCCGTCTTTATTTTTAATTAAGAAATTATTAACATTTAGTTGATTAATTAAATTTTTTGCAATTTTAACATTTATTTGTTTTGAAAAAAAATTTTCAATCGCGTCAACTTGTGTTTCACCAATTCCATCCAATTCGACTAGGCTTCTGAGGATCATTTGTCTTTTTTTTGCGTCAAATAGTTTAGAAAATTCTTTGATAGAAACAAAGAAAGAGGCAAGAATTTTCCCATTTTCCTGACCAATATGTCTTATCCCAATAGAGTAGATAAACTTTTCTAGGCTAATAGATTTTGATTTATTTATAGCAGTTTTCAAATTTTCGATTGATAGATCTCCCCAGCCCTCAAAATTTCTAATTTTTTCATAATCAAGCTTAAAAATATCAGCAGGCTCTTTTATAAGATTTAAATCAAAGAATTGATCGATTACTTTTTTTCCTAAACCCTCTATATTAAACGCCTCTTTAGAGACTATATGTTTTAATTTTTCTCTTGCTATATATTTACAATCATATCCTTTTGTGCACCTCCTAACAGCATCTTCCTTTTGCGTACTCTTACTAAATTCTTTTTTAGTCGATGAACCACATAAACAAGTTGTAGGAAAAATAAATTTTTTACTTTTTTTTTCTCTTTTTGAAATGTCAACAGAAACAACCTGGGGAATAACATCTCCTGCTCTTTGAATTTGAATTGTGTCTCCAATTCTTATGTCTTTTCTCTCGATTTCATCTTCATTATGTAGTGTGGCATTTGATACAACTACTCCTCCAACTGTAACTGGATCAACTTTAGCAACAGGAGTTATAGCTCCGGTTCTTCCTACTTGAATTGTTATATTTTTAATTTTTGTAATAGCCTTTTCAGCTGAAAACTTATAAGCGATAGCCCACCTTGGTGCATTAGAAGTATTTCCAAGTCTTTTTTGTAAATTTAAATCATTAACTTTATATACAAGTCCATCTATATCGTAATCTAAGGATGATCTTATGCTATCAATTTTTTGATGAACTTTTTCTATTTCATTTATACCATTTGCTATCTTAGATAGTGGATTAATATTGAAACCCCACTCATTAATCTTTTTTAAAAATGTCGATTGAGTTGTGAATTTCATTGGCTCTACGGCTCCAAACCCATATGCAAAATATTGTAATGGAATTTTTGCAGTCTCTGTTGACTCTTTTTGTCTTAAAGAGCCACCAGCTGCATTTCTTGGATTTGCAAAGTCATTTTGAATTTTAATAAAATCCTTTTTTCCTATGAATATTTCACATCTCACTTCCAGCAAATTAGGGACTTCTATTCCTTGTATTTTTTTCGGGATACTTTTAATTGTTTTTAAATTTTCTAGAATATCTTCACCAATTGTACCGTCCCCTCTAGAAAGGCCTTTAGTTAATAGTCCATTTTCGTAAACTAAAGTGGCTGAAATACCATCAATTTTTGGTTCAGAAAAAAGCTCAATCTCTTTTTTATTCAAATTTAAAAAGTTATTTACCTTTTTTAAAAAATCAATCATATCGTCTTTATCAAATGCATTTGAAAGGGATAACATCGGTCGCAAATGCTTAATTTTTTTAAACTTATTCGAAGGTTTTGCTCCTACAATTTTTTTAATTGAACCTTCATTTTTCAAAAAAGGAAATTTTGACTCAAGTTTCAATATATCAGACTTGAATTTGTCGAATTCTGAGTCTGAAATTACTGGTTTATCTTTATTAAAATAAGCTTCGTTATACTTTTTAAATTCATTAACTTTTTTTTTATACTGATCGATTATCTTCTTTTTATTGCTCATCAATTATTTTATCATCTCTATAATTTTTTTAAAAAAACTTTTTTCTTTTTTCAAATTTTCTTTTTTTCTTATATTATACTTAGTATTGAAAATTTTATAAGACTGCTCAAACCATTCGCTAGAATTGTAATTATATCCTAAAATCTTAGCATATTTTTTTGCTTCTCCCTCTAATCCTAAATGATAATATGTTTCTACTAGACGATGAAGTGCTTCCTCAATAAAAACAGTTTTATCGTATTCATTTACAATTACTTTTAATCTGTTTATTGCAGGGACCCATTTTTGAGTTGAAATGTAATATTTTGCCACAAATAATTCTTTTGCTGCTAGCTGATTTAATATTAAGTCTTTTTTAAATTTTAAATCAATAGCATAATCTGAATTAGGGTACTCGCTCAAAAAAAAATCGATTTTATTATTTGCGTCTATTAGTGGTTTGAGATCTTTTTTTTCATCTTCGATTTGTTCAAAATAAATAATTGCAATTAAATAATGTGCGTAAATAATGTTTTTGTCTGCAGGATAAGTTTTAAGATATCTTTCTAAATTTTCTAATGCTTCTTCATAAAATCCAATTCCATATAAAGAGTAACTAGACATGATGGATGATTTTGCAGCAAGTTCCACTTTATCAAAATTCAACTCAGCTTCCGAAAATTTTTTACTAGCAAAGAAATAATCATTTATTTCGAATGCATCTAATCCCTCTTTATACAAATTAAAAGGATTAAGTTTATTTGTAGGTTGATAGACTAGCTCTTTATCAGGGTTGGAGCATGAAAAAATAAAAAATAAAGTAACAAGAAAAAGTACAAATTTAGATTGCATATCTAAATTAATAACAGAATAAATTTAAATTAATAAGTAAAATTTTGGTTAAGCGTTTACAGCAATTTTTATTGGTTGATTTGACCTAGATTTTTTTGCAATCAATATGTTTTCAACTTCTATTATCGATATACTTGATTTAGATTTTAATAACTTTCTTAAGAACATATTTGATAATTCATGTCCACCTTGCTGACAATTAACTTTACCTAAAACTCTGAAACCAGAGAGAAGGAAGTCGCCTGCAAGGTCTAAAATTTTGTGATTAACAAATTCTTTTTCATTTCTTAATCCCCCATTATTTAAAACTCTATTTTGGTCGACAACAATTGCATTATCTAATGATCCACCTTTTGCTAATCCTAACTTTTTAATTTTTTCTATATCTTCATACAAACAAAAAGTTCTAGAATGAATTATATCGTCTAGGTCATCAGACTGAAAATCAATTGAATTTTTTTGATTTCCAATAATCTTGTTTTCATAATTTAATTGAAAATCTACTTGTAATGAAAAGGCATCAACTGGTTCAATTGAAATATTTCTTCCACCATCTTTTATTTCAATTTTTTCTAAAACTTTTAAATATTTTCTTTTTTTGGATAGTTTTTTTATTCCAACTTTTTCTATAGAATTTAAAAAATCTTTGGCTGACCCGTCCATTATTGGAACTTCTTGGTTGCTTACTTCAATTACTGCATTATCGATTTCTGAAATATAAAGAGCAGCTAAAAGATGCTCTACTGTTGAAATTTTTACTCCAAATTCATTATGTAATGTTGTGCATAATTTTGCTGAGCAGACGTTGTTAAAGTTAGCAGGAATTAAATTCTTTTCTTTTAAGTCCGTCCTTTTAAATATAATACCTTGATCTGCTTCTCCAGGTAATATTCTTACATTTGAATTTTTACCAGTATGAAGGCCGATACCCTCAAAATTTATTGGAGCTTTTATCGTGTATTGGAATATTTTTAACATCTTGAGTGTTATACATAAAGATCGCCATTCATTTAAAACAACTAATGTTTCTGAAAATAACAATTATTTATTTAAAGAATTTCTCAAATATTCTAGTAATAATTGACTTGTTTTCACGAACAATAGGTATTGCTTCACTTTTCCACCCAAATTGAACAAGATTTTTTGCAACACTATAAAAATCACCAAATTGATCATGCCAGAATGTTTTTATTTTAAAAAAATTATTTTTTGAAAATACAAATTCATAGCTGTTTTTAAAACAAGAAGTTTTACCATCGTGTATTTGTAAAAAGATTACTCCCTGTTTTTGAAGAAACTTTTTAACATTTATATTCTTAAAAAGTACAATATCGGAGTATTCTTTAATTCGTGCTTCTGCGATTTCAAGAATTAATTGTTTTTTAATTGTTCTAAAATTTATGTCTTTGAAGTAATCCTTTTCAATTAAATCATTTAAATTTTCTTTTGAAAAGTTTGATTTTTCTAAAATCTCCTCAACTATCTCAATACTTAACCCCGTTACTTTTGAAATATCTTTTAAAATATAACTCGTTCCAAAATCAAAATGTTGAATAAATTGAATTGATGAATTTTCAAAAAAGGTTAGCTGTAAACTATCCTCATTTAATTTAATCTTGAAAAAATTATCTAAATTTGCATTTTCATTTATTAAATTAATTCCTTCGAGAAAATCATTTGAAATTATTTTTTTAATTCTCAAATTGCATTTTTTAAAAATATTTTGAATATTTTTTAAATCGTTTTCATCAATTAAAAAAAATGATAGTTCATGTGAGTAAAAGTTACCAAAAAGACCGATAGGTAAATTTTCTAAAGCTTGCCCATCTAAAATATATTTCGAATTAAAAATATGAATAGCTACTTTTTTTTTCTCTGTTTCATTTATTTTTGTCCTTAACGAATTAATTATATAAGTAATATTTTGTTTTGTTAATTGGGAGCTATTCAAATTTTTAAATCCAGAAAAATTTACCAAACAATTATTAAATATATCCAAAATTAAAACCGACTCTTTAAAAACTAAATCAAATTTTTTTTCTAATAATAATATATTCGTCTTAATTAAATTTAGTAGTGCATTAAAATCGCTTATTGTATTATTTTTAATACCTTCTGAACGTACATTCTCTGAATAGATGAGCCTGTTGTTATTATCTTCGCTATCAAAAATAGTAAAATTTAAATTTAAACTACTTAATTTAATGAAAATTAGTGCGGATTTTATTTTCATAACCTATTTTAAAATTAGCTGATTATTTATTCTATAATCAAATAATTTAAATTTTTTAAAATTATCTTTTTTTACAAAAGAAATAAAATTATTTAAACTTTCTTCGTAATTTTCAATGGGCAATTTTATTATCTTATTATCATTAGTTATTAAATCCCATCTTTTAGACTCATATAATCGAAAAGATTTTATAATACTAATTGGGAATTTTAATTTTTTTAGATTTTTATAGAGATTTTTAAAATTTTCCTTATCACCAATTATATAAGGTAAATTTTTGAATTTTTCGATTTTGACATAATCAATAGTATCATCATTACTTGTATAATAATATTTTTTCTTTTTATCTTGCAGAATAAATATAGGATTTTTTTCAAAAATTTTTATTTTTATTTTGTTTGGATATACTTTCTTAATTTCCAAACTTTCAATAAAACTATTATTTCTTAAATTATTTTCAATTTTATTTTTCTTTATCAAAAATAAATTAGAGTTATAAAGAAAATTAAGATCTTTTTTTACCTCCGTTTCTTCTAAAAAATTATTATTTTCTACTATTATCTCTTCAATATTTAATTTAAAATTTAATGGGGAATTATAATTTATTTGATATGTGCTAAGAATAATAAGCAAAAATAAAGAGATCCAAATTCTTTTTTTCATCTACAAATGCTTGCGTCTAATAATATCTTTTCCACTAAAGCTGTGAATGAAATACCTTTATAATTTGCAATTTCTGGGACCAGCGATAAGTTTGTCATACCAGGTTGAGTATTAATTTCTAGTAGGTAAAACTTATTTTTGAAAAATTTAAAATCCGCTCTAGTCACACCTTTACATCCTAATACAATATGCGCTTTTCTTGCTATCTTTAAAACCTTGGAGTAATTAACTTTATTTAATTTTGCCGGCATAACGTGTTTTGTATTTGCTGACTTTGTGTATTTTGCCTTGTAATCATAAAAAGTTCTTTTAGGGATTAATTCTATAGCGCCAAGTGAAGTATTATTTAAAACTGCTACTTGAATTTCTTGCCCACCTATATATTGTTCAAACATTAATTGGTGATATTTTCTAAAAAGAATCTTAGCTGATTTTTTTAGTTCTTCAATATTTTTAACAATATTTACTCCTAGACTAGAACCTTCATTTATAGGTTTTATTACTAAAGGAAAATTAATTTTTTTTGTTTTTAACAATTTTGAAAAACTAGAAGATTTATTATCATCAGAATGTAATGAAAAAAATTTTGGAGTTAAAATCTTGTTTTTAGAAAATACTTTTTTAGAAATAATTTTATTCATAGCATTATAAGATGCAATTACACCTGAGTGTGTATAAGGAATACGTAAATATTCAAAGTAACTTTGAGCCACCCCATCTTCACCATCTTTACCGTGTAAAGCATTGAAAATAGCATCAAAATTTTGCCTATTGATTAAATTTAGACTTTTATATTTAGGGTCAAAAGTTGAAACAAAGTATTTCTTTTTTTTTAAAGCTTTGATACAAGCCTTGCCACTCTGGAGACTTACTGCTCTCTCTCCCGAGGTGCCTCCAAGTACAACTAAAATTCTTTTAAACTTTTTCTTATTCACCAATTATTTTAATCTCTAGGTCTAGATCAACTCCTGCTTTCTCGTTTACTGTTTTTTTTACCTTGTAAATTAATTTTTCAATATCAGCCGATTTAGCTTTCCCATTGTTAACGAAAAAATTACAATGCTTTTTGGATATAGAAGCATCTCCTTCCTTTAACTTATCGCATCCTGTCTCTTTAATCAGTTGCCAAGCTTTTTTATCTTTGCTAATATTTTTGAATGTGCTTCCACATGTCTTAATTTGGCTTGGCTGAGATAATTTTTTTTTCTCGATAAAATCATTTTGTTTTTTTTCGATAATTTTTTTTTGTTCTATTTTTCCCTTTAAAGTAACTGAAGTAATGATTAACTCCTTTGATAAGTTTGTCCCTCTGTAAAAAAATTTAATTTCCTCTCTTTTAATCTCTTTTTCACAACAACTATTTATATCTATAACATTAATAGATTTTAAAACTTTGGAAATATCGTTTCCATAACAGCCGCTATTCATAATTACAGCACCCCCTATAGATCCAGGTATACAAGATAGAAATTCAAGATTTCCTATTCCATGATCTTTAGCGAAGTTAGAAATTTTTCGATCAAGGGCTGAAGCTCCTATTTCAATAGTAACCTCATCTAATAATTTTATTTTAGAGAAATTGGGTCCAAGCTTAATTACTACTCCTTTTATACCGTTATCTCTTATTAGGGTATTTGACCCTGCGCCGATAATCGTGATTTCTAATTTATTTTTTTTATTTTCATTTAAAAAATCAATTAATTGTTGTTTGTCTTTAGGTTTAAAAAGATATTCAGCAGGTCCTCCTAGATTAAACCAGCTATAATTGGATAGTTTTATATTGTTAAAAATATAATTGCTAAATTTTTTTTTTATTTTTTGGTCAAGTATCATAGGATTGTTTTCAGTTCTTTCATATATTTAGATATTACCCCGGCACCCATGCCAATAATTATTTCATCATCTAACAAATTTTTTTTTAAATATTTTTCAATTTCTTTATAATTTCTTATCATTATAACTTGAGTTTTAGAAAATTTTGAAATTAATTTAGCGAACTCATAATGATTAAATTTTGGGTTTCTGCTTTCACCTGCTGCATATATTGGGCAAAGAAGAACTAAGTTCGATTTAGAAAATGATTTTGCAAAATCTTTTTTTAAAGATAAAACTCTAGAATATCGATGTGGCTCAAATATTGAAATTATATTTCTTTTTTTGTAAACGTTTCTTACCCCATCTAGAATTGACATTATTTCGGTTGGATGATGAGCATAGTCGTCGTAAAAATCATTGTTATTTTTTGAAAAAATTTTTGTCATTCTTCTTTGAACTCCAGAAAATTTTTTAAGAGACGCCTTTATTATATTTTGATTTACACCAAGATTTAAACAAACTGTTATAGCGGCAGCTGCATTTAAAACATTATGTTTACCTAATAATTTAAGCTGTATATCTTTAATTTTTTTACTTCTTTTTTTTAAATCTGTGTAAGTAAGATCAAAAATTGAATAATCGATTTTATATCGAATATTTGAAATCCTGTAATTAGAATTTTTAGTTTCTCCATAAGTAAGAATATTTTTATTTTTAATTTCTTTAAATATTTTTTTTGTATTTTTACAATCAATACAAATTATTGATTTACCAGTCGGTGGTGTTTTTTCTATAAACCTTTTAAAAGAGTTTGCTAAATTTTTAAAACTTTTGTAATAATCTAAATGTTCACAATCGATATTTGTCACAATTGAATAGTTTACAGGTAATTTAAGAAAACTTCCGTCTGATTCATCTGCTTCTAAGATTGCCCATTCTCCTTTACCAAGTTTTGCATTGCTATTAAATGAGTTAATTACACCACCATTAACGATTGTTGGATCTAATTTTTGATCTGATAAGATTTTAGAGACTAATGATGTAGTCGTTGTTTTTCCGTGTGAACCAGTAATAATAATATTTTTTTTTAAGGAAACTACATCTGCTAATACTTCAGCTCTTGAATATATTGGTATTTTTTTTGATCTAGCATATCTAATCTCGCTATTATTATCTTGAATAGCTGAAGATCTAACGACTATAGAACAACTTCTTATATTTTTTTTTGAGTGACCTATGAAAACTTTAATACCTGCTTTTGAACAACTTATCGTATTTTTATTTTTGGACTGGTCGCTACCTTGAATTTTGAAACCCATGTTTTTCATAATTTGGGCTAAACCACTCATTCCTATACCGCCGATCCCAACAAAATGAATTAGTTCCTTTTGACCTATATTAATTTTTTTCATTAATTATTTCATTAAAAATTTTATCTATATTATTATAAACGTTCTTGTCAGAATATTGTTTTTGATTTTTTTTGATTTTATTCAATATTGAATTATCTTTGTAAATTTTTCTCATTACATGAATAAGCTTTTCTTTTAAATCCTTTTCCTCAATTAGTAATGAAAGATTTTTTTTTTTGTAAAAAATTGCGTTTTTTAATTGATGGTTTTCTGCTGAAGATGGTAGTGGCACAGAAATAAATGGCACATTTACATTTGTAAGCTCAGCAAGTATTGATGATCCTGATCTAGTAATTGCCAAATTCACTTTAGAAAAATAATTAATGATTTTATTGCTAAAATTAAATAATTCACACTCTATGTTATTATTATTGTAAAATAATTTTAAATTTTCATTTTGGCTTGGCAAACATTGTTGATAAATTTTTAGATTTATACCTTCCTCTGAACATTTTTTGAAAATTTCAGGAAGTATCTCTGCAAAAACTTTTGCTGCCTGGCTGCCTCCAAGTATGATTAAACTTATTTTTTTAAGATTTATTGCATCTTCATTTAAATTTGCAAAATTAATAATCTCTTTATTTAATATATTACCTATTGGTAAAACTTTATCATAATATTTTTCTAAAATGCCCTCAAGATTTTTATTCGATACTAAAATTTTTTTTGAGAAAGGCGCTAAATATCTATTTGCTTTACCAATTATTAAATTATTTTCATAGATCAATAATTTTATTCTTAACATGCTCGCAGCGATGCAAATAGGAAATGAAGCATAGCCACCCATTCCTATCATAATCGAAGGTCTATTTAATATTAGGAAAACCAAAGACCTAAGAACTGAATAAATTACCAAAAATACCGAAATAAATATTGTAAGAATATTTTTCGTGATTAATTTGAACGATGGAAGCACTTTAATTTTAAGATCTTTTGAGTCTCCTAAGTATTTATAACCTCTCTTGTCTGTTATTAATTCTATATGGTAATTTTTTTCACTAAAATGTTTTGCTAAATTACTTCCTGGCAAAACATGTCCTCCAGTGCCTCCGCTGGCAATAAATACTTTTGTTTTTTTAGTCATATAAGTAAGTTCTATCCTTTGTATAATTTAATATTATTCCTGCGAGTATAGAGCTACCAATTAATGAAGATCCACCATAACTTAAAAAAGGTAATGTCATTCCTGTAGTTGGTATAAGATTGGTATTAACTCCAATATGAATAAAAGTTTGAAAAACTAAAAGAGCTGACAGGCCACATAAAGAAATTTTTATTAATTGATCTTCTTGATTTACACAATTTTTTATTATTCTGAAAGAAATATACAAAAATATAAAAATAATTAAAATTGAGATTATTGAACCGTATTCTTCTGAAATTATTGCAATTATATAGTCTGTGTGAGCTTCAGGCACACTATCTTTCAGTACGCCTTCGCCCATACCCTGTCCTTTTAATCCCCCAAGTTTGATAGCATCTAATGCTGATGAAGACTGAAATTTATCACCTTTATTAGGATCAATAAAAGATACTAAACGATTTATAATGTAACCAAATTTTTCTGGCATAAAAAATAGCAAAGAACTCAAGGAAACCAAAAAAATTGAGAAAAAACTAAAAATATAAAATAAATTTACTCCTGAAATAAATACAGTTGCAATCCAACTCCCAATCAAAAGAATTGATTGTCCAAGATCTGGCTGATCTATTAACAGTATAATTACAGAACATAATAATAAAAAACTAAATATATATTTTATTTGAGAATTCTGTAACTTTTCTAAAGTTAAAATTTTTACTGTGATTAGGATAAAAAAAGGTTTGAGTAATTCAATTGGTTGTAATCGAAAAATATAAAAATCTAACCATCTTTTTGCTCCTTTGACTTCTACTCCAATTATTGGAACTAAAGCCAAAAATATAAATGAAAATATAAAAAGTGGTAGGATTAGTTTCTTTAAGAATGAAGTTTCTAAAATTGATAAAAAAAACATGATAAATAAAGCCAAACAAGTAAAAATTAAATGTTTTGAAAAAAAAAAGTAATAATCCTTGTTCAGTCTCTCACCAGCTAATGATGAAGTAGAAGAAAATGAAAAAAATAAACCTAAAAAAAATAAAGTTATAAAACAAAAAAAAATCTTCTTATCTATAGTGCGCCAATAATTTTCAAATTTCGGTTCAAATATATTTTCTTGCATATAGCCTGCTTAATTTTTTAAATTTATCACCTCTTATCTCAAAATTTGAAAATTGATCAAATGAGGCTGATGCTGGACTTAATAATATATTATTTTTTTTTCTCTTAAATTTTTTAATATCTTTCAGGATATGTATAATTGAATTCTTTAAATTATGAGTGACTTCAAACTTTAATTTGTTTTTAATTTGTCTTTTAAAAAAATTAATATTTTTACCGATTATGTAACATTTAACTATATTTTTACTTAATTTTGACAGATTTAATATATCATTTTTTTTTGGGAGCCCTCCAACAATCCAAAAAATATCTTTTGTGTTTCTTAAAGCAAACTTTGTCGCTTGAAAAGATGTAGCCTTTGAGTCGTTGATAAATACATAATTTTTCTTTTTAAGAAAAACTTCATATCGATGTGGCAATCCTTTAAAAGTAGAAAGTAATTTTAGAAAAATTTTTTCTTTAATTTTAAGAAGCTTTATTAATGTTAAAATATAAGACATATTTTCATCATTTATACTAGATCTAAGATAGGCATTATCAATTTTAAACTTAAATTTTTGGTACTTATTAATTTCTGGAGTTATTAATTGTCCAGAATAATTTTGTTTAATAAAATGAGATTTAAACTTTTCGTTAATCAAAGAATATTGGTTTTGTTTTTGTAATTTAAAAATTTTAAATTTTGAATTGATATAATTTTTCATACTTCCGTGCCAATCTAAATGATCATTTGTAATATTGAGCAAAAGAGCATAATCGGGACATATAAATTTAGAATGCTCAAGTTGAAAAGAGGAAGCTTCAATAATGATCAAACTTTGTTTTTTAATTTTTAGATTAAGTACTGGTGTTCCAATATTCCCACCCAAAAGAGGTTTATACTTATAATCTTTTAGTACGTGTGAAAGTATTTTACATGTTGTTGACTTTCCGTTAGTTCCAGTTACGACGATACTTCTAAAAAACTTTTTGAAAAGATATATTAAATCTATATCTGTAATTATTTTATTCTTATATTTTCTAAGTTTATCTTTATTTTTGGATTTGTTAAGGCTGACTCCAGGGCTTAAAACAATATGATCGACTTCATCCAAAGTTTCTTCTAGTTTTACAACATGTTTGCTTTTATATAAATTTTTAAATTCATCGTCCCAAACTTTAAAATTTTTTATATCATTTCTTTTAAAAAAATTAATTACTGATTTCCCAGTCGAACCTAATCCATAAACCAGGAAAGAGTGCTTCTTAAAATTTTTGAGTGAAACCATTTTTTACCTAAGTTTTAAAGTTGCAAGACCGACTAAAGCCAAGATAATCGCTATTATCCAGAAACGAATTACTATTGTTGACTCTGCCCAGCCCTTTTTTTCGAAATGGTGGTGTATAGGGGCCATTTTGAATATTCGTTTACCGGTTAATTTAAATGAAATTACTTGTATAATTACTGAAACTGTTTCTAAAACAAACAGACCTCCAATTATTGCTAATACAATTTCATGTTTAACAATAATTGCAATTGCGGCAAGAGAACCGCCTAGAGATAACGATCCAGTGTCGCCCATGAAAATTTTTGCAGGAGGTGCATTGTACCAGAGAAATCCTAAGCAAGCGCCTACAATTGATCCGCAGAAAATAGAAAGTTCTCCAACATCTGGTATATATTGAATTTGGAGATACTCAGAAAAAATTGTATTTCCAACGACATAGGAAATAAGTGTGAATGAGATAGCTACGAGCATTACAGGCACTGTAGCAAGACCATCAAGACCATCTGTTAAATTAACAGCGTTGGAGGCTCCAATAATAACAAATAAACCGAAAGGTATAAAAAAAAGTCCCATGTGTAGAATTAAATTTTTAAAAAAAGGGAAATACAAATCAAATAGATATTCGTGGTTAGAATACTTAATCAATATGTATAGAGTCAAAACCCCAATGATTAATTGACCAGTAAATTTATATTTGGATTTAAGGCCTCTTGAATTTTTGAATTTAATTTTCAGTACATCATCAAGAAGTCCCAAGGCACCCAAACTTAAAGAAACGAATATCAACGTCCAAACATATATATTAGTTAAATCGGCCCAAAGTAATGTGCTTGAAAATATACCAATAATTATTATTACACCTCCCATTGTTGGTGTTCCAGATTTTTTAACAATATGGTCAATTGGACCATCCTGTCTAATTGGACCTGTTATCATTTTTTCAGAGAAAATTTTAATCAGAGGAGCTCCAATTATAAAAACAATAATTAGAGACGTCATCACAGACAAACCTGTTCTAAAGGTTAAATATTTAAATACATTAAAAAAAGAATACTGATCAACCAAAGATGTAAAAAAATGAAATAACATTTAATTTCCTCTAATCATTCTTTTGGTTAATTTATTCAAACCTGTAGCGTTAGAGCCTTTTATCATCAAATAATCATTATTAGCTATGATCTTATTAAATGTTAGATCCACATCTTCTTCTTGTTGAAAGATATTTCCACGCTTATTTTTCAGTATGCATCTAAAAGTGTCTAGAGTTTTATTACCTTTTACGAACACTTTATCAATATCTGAGTTGTTGATATTTTTTGCTAAATTTCGATGAAGATTTTCAGATTTATTTCCTAGCTCAAGCATATCGCCCAGCAATAAATATTTTTTAAATCCATCTTTTTTAATTGAATTAAAATTTTGTATTGCATTTTTTACGGATAAAGGATTTGCATTATAACTTTCGTCAATTAGTTTAAAAAGTTTTTTATATCTTTTAATTTTATGAATTTTTCCTCTTCCCTCAGTAGGCTCATAATATTTGAAGAAGTTTTCGATTTTATGCAAATCTAAATCTAAAATTTTTAATACAGTTAAAGCAGCCAAAATATTGTAAATATTTAAGTTTCTATTTTCTATCGTTAAAATTTTATTCATCACTTTAATTTTATAAATATATTTTTTTTTATTTTTTGACAAAGTTAAAGGAAATACATCTGATTTTTTAGACATACCAAATGAAATAATATTTAATTTTTTATTCTCCCCCTTTTTTTTTAAATAATTAAAAAATTTATCATCTCGATTTATAATTAAGTACCCTTTTTTTTTTATATTATTAATTATTTCGCCTTTAGCACTAGCTATACCATTAATGTTTTTAAAATTTTCTATGTGAGCCTCACCAATGTTTGTAATGACACCTATGTGTGGCTTAATCAATTTAGATAATGAATTAATTTCTCCTATTTTACTCATACCTACTTCAAAAATTGCATATTTATGATTTGTTTTTAATTGAGATAAGCTTAGTGGTACACCTAAATGATTATTAAAAGATTTTGGAGAACTAAAAGTTTCTCCGTAATTTTGTAGAAGATTTCTCAGTAAATTTTTAAGAGAAGTTTTACCAGCGCTTCCAGTAACAGCACAAATTTTCGATTTTGACATCTTTCGTTTCTTAGAGGCAAAATTATTTAAAAATTTGATTTCGTCATCGACTTTGATAATTTTATTCTTATAGCTTTGAATATTTTTTTTTCTAGTAACAATATATTTTGCTCCTTTTTTTATTGCTTGAGGAATAAATTTTATTCCATCATTATTTTTACCTTTAATTGTTAAAAATAAATTATCTTTTATTATATTTCTCGAGTCTATTGAAATACCGTGAAAGTCATTAACATTTAAATTTTTAATTATTTGTTTAATAATTTTTTTATTTTCAATAAAATTTAGTGTTTGTGAGGATAGTTTTTGAATTTTAATTTTTGTTTTTTTTATAATTTGTTTGTCAGACGTATTTAGAGTTTTATTTTTGTATATTTGAGTACCTTCATGTCCTTTACCTGCAACTAAAATAACTTCATTAGGTTCAGCATTTTGGATAGCTGTTTTAATTGCTTTTGATCTACTTCCAATATTAAAACAATTTTTATTTCTTATATTTTTTTTAATTACTCTCCTAATTTTTTCAGGATTTTCATTTCTGGGATTATCGTCTGTCACATAAATTTTATTACATTTTGAGCTAACTATTTTTCCCATCTTCGGTCTTTTTTTATAGTCTCTATCTCCACCACATCCGAAAACTATTGAAATACCTTGAGGATATAAATTATTGAGTTCTTCAATTGATTTCTTTAGCGCGTCTGGTGTATGTGCAAAGTCAACGTATACTTTAATATTATTTGGAAATTTTCTCACTAACTCAAATCGTCCATCAACATCTTTAATTTTGTTGAGAGAATTATAGATTGTTTTATCTTTCAATCGACTTAATTTTGCAGCAGCTATAGCCATTGCAAGATTTATTAATTGAAACTTATTCAAAATTAAATTGTGATTTTTTTCAATACTATTTTTTATCAAGTCTATGTTGATCAATCTTAAATTTCTTTTCCTTGATATTTTTTTCAAAATAGAAAACTCTTTAATTGAATTATCGCATATAATTGATTTTCTATTTGAAATAATCTTATTAAATAAAATTAATTTTGCATTAAGGTATGATTGCATTGTTTTATGATAATCTAGATGATCTTGACTAAAATTCGTGAATATCGCCGCATTGAGACTCAAATGATGAAGTCTTTTTTGGTGTAAACCATGACTTGATGCCTCAATAATAACATTATCGATTTTCAATTTCTTAAGTTTCTCAAGATTTTGGTGAAGACTGATAGTGTCTGGTGATGTTAAATCTGATTTTATTTTTCTCCCTTTAAATTTAATACCAAGTGTTCCTATAGATGCTACTGGAATATTATTTATATTTAAAATTTGATAGAATAAATCTGCTACAGAAGTTTTTCCATTAGTCCCGGTGACAGCAATAATATTTTTTGGTTTTAATTTGTAAAATTTTGAGGCAATTTCACTTAAAAAATATCTAACATTTGATTTTTTTAAAATTAATATATTGTTATTCTTATATTTACAACTTTTTGAACATACTACTACCTTAGCCCCATTTTTAATTGCAGAATCGATATATTTTTCTCCATTAAATCTACTTCCTTTAATTGCAAAAAAAATATAACCCTTTTTAATTTTTTTACTATCGCTGGCTAAGCCTCGAATTTTAATTTTTTTTTTTCTCTTTAGTGAGATTGCTAATTAAATTTTTCAGTAACATGCTGATTGTTAAATTCTTCTGAATTTATGGCTAAAATTGGTCCAATTTTTTTTATTATTTTGCCTGCAGTAAAAGCTGAATTCCATCCTGCTTCGTTACGGGTTCCTTTTACCTGAACTCCTCTGTAATTATAAATTAAATCTTTAGCTACTTTGGGGTTTTCCAGCATTACTAATAATGCATATTTTGGTTTCTTTGATGGAAATATTGATATGAAAGTATTTAAGTTTTCATTTATATTTTTGTAATTTTGAGAGGTTCCTGTTTTGCCTCCAACATCGTATCCATAAACATCTGCTAGGCTCGCGGTCCCGTGTTCTTCTGTAACAACTTTTCTTAAAATACGATTGATATTTTCACTTGTTTTTTTAGAAATAATTCTCTCATAATTTTTCTCATTCTTATTTTTTAGTAAAGTTGGCTTAACCAATAATCCACCGTTAGTAAGCGAAGCATAAATAGTTAATGCTTGAAGAGGAGTTGTTGCAATACCATGACCAAAAGAAACAGTTTCTAACTTACACTTGTTCCATTTGAAATTAATTGGATTACCTAATTCTTCTAATTGTAGTTGTGGTTTATTCAATAAATGGGTATCTTTAATAAACTTTTTAAATTTTTCTGCCCCAATTTTTTTTGCTATAGTCAAGGTTCCAATATTTGATGACCGAATTAAAATATCCTCTACTGATAAATCTTTTGGAAAATCTTTAATATCAGAGATCTCATGTCTCGAACATTTTATTTTTCTTGGAATATTTTTAAAAATTGTTTGAGGTGTTACTAGACCGTATTCTAGAGCAAGTGCTATAGTAAAAGTTTTAAAAATTGAACCAAGCTCATATACACCCTTTGTTATCTTGTTAATATATTTTTGATCTCTGATGTCAGTTCTTAAATTTATGTCAAAGTTTGGAAGTGAAACCAAAGACAAGATTGCACCAGTTTCAACATTCATTAATAATGCTCCACCACCCGTTGAGTTAAAAATCTTTAGGGCCTGATTTAATTCTTTATCAATTAAATATTGAATATTTGTATCTAATGTTAAACTTAATGGTTGATTAAATAGTTTTCTTTCTTTTAATTCTTTATCAAAAAATTTTTCTATACCAGAAATACCGTAATTATCATAATCGACTTGGCCAATTACATGGCTAAATAAGTTGGAGTGAGTGTATATTCTTGATTGAAATGGTTCAAAAATTATTGCTTGTTCCCCTAACTTCCATAATTTTTCTTTTTCGATTTGGCTAATCCTTTTTTTCAAATAAAAATATTTACCTCTTTTAATTTTTTTTTTAATTTCCTCTGTTCTCAATTCTGGAAAATTGAACTTTAACTTAATTAAAAAATTATCTTCATTGCTAATCAATTTAGGATTTACTGCAGCATGAAATGACTTAATATTTCTAGATATCAAAACACCATTTCTATCAACTATGTCTCTTCGCAAAAGAGTAAATTTTTTATATGTACTTGTTTGATTAGATAACTTAATTTCACTCAAAGAAACATGAATTATTCTGAAACTAAAAATAAGAATTAGGGAAAAAAATAAAAAAAAAAGTAAAAAAATTCTGTCATGAAAAAAATTTTTTTTATCCAAAGACTGTTTTTTTTTATTTGTTTCTAAAAAATCATCAAAATAAAAGCTTGATTGCTTAGAATTGAAATTTTTATTTTTTCTGTATTTTTTTTTCATCAGTTTTTTTTTGTATTACATACTTATTTTGTAAATCGATATAATCTGAAATACTTAGAAATATATTAGAGTAATCCATTGGTTTATACTTTTTATTGTCAAGATGTTCTATTTTCATTTCAATAATTGATGGGGAAGTTAAATATGAAAAATCTAATTGAGACTCGTTAATATCTTTTTCTTTTACATGTATAATTTTACTTATATTAAAAATTTTTTTTTCCAATTCCCTAGTTTGATTTTTTATGATTGAAATTCCAATTAATAAAATGGAAAAAGAAAATATAGAGATAAAAATTTTAATTTTTGACATCAATATCCTCAATATCCAAATACTTTTTAAATTTTAAAAATAAATTTTCGGGGAAAAAAAAATTATCTTTGCTTCTAATAGCAAATCTTAGCTTCGCTGAACGTGAAGGGTTATTTATCTTAACCTCATCAATAGAAGGTCTAATGATTTTTTTATTATATTTTTCAAATAGAGATAAGTCGCTACTTTCCTCCGGTAGATATCTTGACGGTTTTGATTTATTTTTTGAGAAACGACTGAAAAAAAATTTAACAATTTTATCTTCGATTGAATGAAAGCTTATAATTAAAATTTTTCCACCAGGTTTTAATAATTTTGTTGCATTAACAATACCATTAACTAGTTCAGAAATCTCTTTGTTAACAAATATTCTGAGTGCCTGAAATGTTTTAGTGCTTGGATTAATTTTACTAGAAAAACTTTTAGATTTACTCTTTTCAATTATTTTTACTAGTTCATCAACTCTTGTAATTTTTTTTTTAGATCTAGCTAACGCAATGTTCTTTGCTATTTTTGAAGCTTCCTTTTCTTCGCCTAATGTTTTGATAATTAATTTTAATTGTGACTCGCAAAGATTGTTTACAACATCTTGAGCAGAAATATTTGATAACCCCATAGACATATCTAATTTATCTTTTGATTTAAATGAGAAACCTCTGCTTAAGTTGTTAATCTGTATCGATGAAAGGCCGAGATCAAATATTATAGTATCAGCATAATTTTTTAAAATGTTATCAACCTGACTGAATTTGACTCTGTAAAATTCAAACCTTTTTTTAAATTTTTTTTCTAATTGGCTTGCAATTGAAGCAGCTTCAGAATCTCTGTCGATACCTATAACTTTTGTTTTTGGAAATTCTAATAAAGCGTTTGAATAATTCCCCCCTCCAAAAGTACAATCAACAAATAGTCCGCCTTGGGAAGGGGATGAAATCTTTATGACCTCACTTAACATCACTGGATAATGGGTAGACACCAGTGATGATTTTTGAGTTTTCATTAATTTTAGATTTTATCATTAAAATTTTTGTCTTCTTAAAAAGGCAGGAATTTCAAAATCTTCATCTTCGTTTAAGTCCTGATCAAAAAGTTGGTCTTCTTTTGCCTCATCAATTGACTCTTTTTTTACCTCAAGGTTGTTTAGTTTTAGATCTTCAGCGAAGAGTTTTGGAGTGTACTCCTCATCTAAATTTTCATTTGAAGTATTATTATGATCATTAACGGGTAAGCTATTTTCAATTTCACCACTATTTTCCATATAGGATGCACTTTCTATAGAAACCCCTGTAGGAATTTCTTCAGTGTTGTTGGTTTTAGTTGATCGCTCTTCTTCAATTTTATTTTCCTCCTCACTTTCAAAATTATCTATAACGGCATTTTGCTCCTCACTATTTTTTATTTCAAAACTTTGATCAAGTTTTAAAGCATTAGCCCCATCTATAGAATTAACAACGTTTGTCTCAATATTATTTTTTGAAAATAAATTATCTGAAAAATGGTTATTTCTTGAGTTAGAACCATTGACTACATTAAAAACAGGCCTTGGGTCAGGATTTATATTTGATCCTTTTAAAGAAGTGGCCACTAGAGATACTCTGATTTTTCCATTCATATTTTCATCTTTAATTGCACCAAAAATTAATTCGGCTTCAGGGTCGACTTCAGCTCTGATTTTGTTTACAACTGCATCAACTTCAAATAGTTTAATATCGCTTCCTCCAGTAATATTTACAAGTAATCCTTTTGCTCCCTGTAAAGTATATTCATCTATCAAAGGGTTATTTAAAGCCAGCTCAGTTGCTGCCATCGCTCTATTATCCCCTTCTGCTTCTCCAGTACCCATCATGGCCTTACCACTAGAGCTCATTACAGTCTCAACGTCTGCAAAGTCTAAATTTATCATTCCTGGTCTAACCATTAGATCAGTTATACTTTGTACACCGTGTTTTAAAACATCGTTTGACAAACTAAACGACTCTTCAAAACCAGTAGACTCATTAGCGATTTTAAATAGATTTTGATTGGGAACAACTATTGTTGTATCTAAGTGTCTTTTAAGTTCATCTAAACCTGCAATAGCTCTTCTCATTCTTTTTGGGCCCTCATAAGAAAAAGGAAGTGTTGTTACACCAACAGTCAAAATATTCATTTCCCTTGCTGCTTTTGCAATAACATGTGAAGCCCCAGTTCCAGTTCCTCCACCCATACCAGAAGCTATGAACACCATGTTGCTCCCTTGAATATAATTTATAATTTCATTTATAGATTCGTCTGCTGCAGCTTGACCAATGTCATGTTTAGCTCCAGCTCCTAACCCTTTAGTTAAATTCATTCCAATTTGAATTTTTGCGTCTGCTTTACTCATTTTAAGATCTTGTGCATCAGTATTGACTGCAACAAATTCAACTCCCTGCATTCCTGCCTCAATCATAGCATTAATTGCATTTCCTCCAGCACCTCCAACACCAATAACTAGAATTCTAGGTTTCAATTCTCTTAATTCTCCACCTCCAACGTTTATACTCATGACAGTTCTCCTTTCTGTTTGTTTTCCCACTTTAAACCTGATCTATTTTGAAAAGCTTTTTTTCTGGCAAAAGCTCTAAATTTATTAAAGTTTTTTGGATCCCATAATTGAAAAGTCTTCCCAAGGCCTACAAATATAACAGTACTTTTAATATTCGCGTGATTTAACAATTTTTCAGAAATTGAAACTCTTCCCTCAGTATCAAACTGTAAACTTTCGCATGCTGATAAAACTGACGTTGCAAAATAATCTCTTTTTTCTTCAAAAGGACTCAAAGAGTCAATTGTGTTGGATAATTTTTCAATCCTATCTTGAGAGCAAGCTTCTAATGCAGAATGGTTAAAAGATGGATAAGTTATGAAACCGTTATAACCCATGGAGTTTAAGAAAGATCTAAATGTAGCTGGCACAGATACCCGACCTTTCTTGTCTATTTTGTTTTCGAAATTTGATAAAAACATAGTTTGTAATAAACCTTTTAAAATTCAAAAATTCCAAATCACCCTCCATTATGGGATTATTTGGGATAGTATGGGTTTTTAAAAAATAGTCAATATTAATGTAATATGACTTTAGGTACAAAAGTAGAACAAAAATTGAGGGTATTTTAAAAAAGCCAGATAATCTATAAGCCGGGTTCTGTCATTCAAGATGTCATTTATCTAGACTTAAGTTCACACTTAAGTTCAAGCGGTTAACCCAGGAAACTAACAAAAGACTGTTTTTAGCAACTAATTGCAGTGTCTCCTCTATTTAACCTTGCTCCCAGTGGGGTTTGCCATGCGTTTTTTGTTACCAAAAAACCGGTGAGCTCTTACCTCACCTTTTCACCCTTGCCTT
>MDSW01135218.1_pt1 | contig 29918 bp, 23 predicted proteins | sample 811171 | NCBI WGS metagenome assembly MDSW01 (sample SAMN05326641, study PRJNA326480) | marine metagenome | isolation source: seawater | place: Atlantic Ocean: North West | collected 2012 | reverse complement strand
GTTCCACTTCCGCGGAATTTGAGGGTAGAATGATTGAGGGTGCAGATGGTTGGCTTCTCAATGTATTTTCTTGGACTCCTAAAGAACAAGATTCAGCAAACAAAAGGCCTATTATTGTCATTCCCGGATGGACATCTGTAGTAGAGGGATGGATACCTCTTCTATCAGAATGGGTTCAACATCGCCCAGTTCATTACATTGAAACGAGAGAGAAAAATTTCACAAAAAGTCCTGGAGGACATAAAGAGAAATCATCTGATTATGCAATACCAAATCACGCTAGAGACATGGATGCAGTTGTTCGAAATTTAAATCTAAATCCCTCTGAATGTGATTGGTTTGCATCATCTCTAGGATCAACATGTGTAATTGAAGGAATCAAGAAAGGACATTTGGAAGTGAATTCAGCATTCTTGCTAGCTCCGAATGCAGAATTCCGTTTCCCATGGTGGATGGTAATCATGACTAGTATGCCGTGGTGGTTTTATCCTCCAATGATGAGAATGATTGCGATTCCTTACATGAGATGGAAGGTCAAAGAACCAGGGCAGAAAAAACGCTATACTCGAACAATGAAAAATGCAGATATGCGTAGATTGAAACTTTCAACAAAAGCAAATCGTGCTTTTTCAATTTGGGATGGACTTGAAACTGTAACTGCACCAATCGCAATTTGTGTAGCTGAATCTGATGCCCTACATGCTCACGATGATGCACTAAAGATTGCAGAAATTCTTCCGAATGCAGATGTGATTGAGGTCCCAAGTAACCAATTCGCCCATGAAGCAGAAGTTATTCCAATAATCGAAAATTGGATTGAAAGGGCGATAGACACATGAACTGAATACTGTCAGAATGATATATGCGCGCAGTTCTATGGGCTTGCTTAGGAATTCTCCTAATTGCTGTTCCATCCACTTCTGCTGAAATTTACATCCCTGGGCCAGAAAGAGACACAATGATGGAAGAAAACGGGACCTATGAATACAAACTACCTGAGTGGATGGATAGTGTCTGCCTTAACAATCTAGCATGTAATTATCATACAGTTACGAATCGAGATATCGTACATACATACTATGGATTAAATCAAGGAGGGACAATGGAATTGAGCATAAGACAAGGAGAACCTCAAACTTACAATATCACTGTTTCTTCACTCGATATTGAACCTGAAGAATTGACGATCACAACTGGTTCAACTCTAATTTTTCATGTCGTAGAAGGAGAAACGAAAGCCAATATTATCCTACCATGGAACGCAGACAAGCCAGAAGAAACTGTAGAGACGCCTGGATTCGGAGTAGATTTGATTTGTATTGCATTATTGGTTGCATTCGCTCTCAGAAGAAATAATCATCAATGATCAAGGAGTTAATTCAAAATCATCATCAGAATCACCAAATGGGTCATCATCATCTCCTGGAATTTCAGATAATCGAAAATGAGAATATAGATTCTCAATTATCCCATAAGGCCAATCAGGATTTTCATTTCCATATCTTTCTTGAATCATACTAGATTGGCTACCATGAACTCGAAGAGGCACACTCAATCGACGAAGTAATCCTTGATGAAAACCACCAAATGAAATGGGTACACTGGTTCCCGAACGATCCAAAATATGGCTATGTGCATCTGATTCTAGATCCAATGGATCTACGGCATCTACAATCAAATTTACAACTGCATCGAACCCAGCTTCGGTTCCACCTTCATGACAAATATTTTCGATTTTTTCCCATATTCCAAATTGATCGATATTTCCAGTAAGATGTTGTAACCAAACAAAATGACTCAATGCAGTGAAAACTCGGGGATCAAAGGCGGCTCTATCCCATAGGGCATATGGGCCACGGCCCCATTCATCGGGATGTGGCAATAGATCGTAACGAAGGAACGCTTCTCGAAGCCCACCTAATCTAGTTGGATCTTGGACTACATGGGCATTTGCCAATGTTTCTTCAACCAAAACCCAATTCAAAACTTCTTCATCAATATACTCAGAGTACTTCGTTCTATAGACATTTGAATACTCAGGTAATTTCCCGTCAACTGCAATTATTCTTTGGAGATGTGCAGTCCAAGCAGAATCAACACAATGGTGAAAATATTCATGGTCAAATCCAAACAGAAAACAAAGGTCTAATGCAATATTTTCTGCGTTAACTACGCCATCTTGTTCCATCTGGCCGGCTACAGTAGCAGCAAGGTTTGCAAGACAATCAGAATCAACATGAATCCCCCAATTTTCATTCGGGGTCATCGCACCTTCTGAAATTCTCATCATAGGACTATACCAAAAACAACGCAAACCGCGGTCATTCTCGCCTAAAGATTCGGGATTTTCTATTATTGATTCCAATTTCAGAGAGGGTGAGATTGGGGCACCCATGGTCGGGACTGTAGGCTGCACGAATGGTAAGCAACTTTCACGGTTATTCAAGCGATTGCCTATTGAAGGGTCGACAGGCTCCTTAACTCGGCGGTCGCGATGCGGGAACACTCCTCGAGCTTTGATATCGCTCGAATGGTTTTGGAACTTAGAGCGCATATTGGTGCAAGAATCAGGAAATCATACCACCCTCATTGGGAACAAGTAATGATTCGACTTAATTCGAAAAATGAAGGGCCTTCCGACCTTGTTATCGTTAGAGGAAAGAGACTCTACCTTTCAGATAGAGATCGTCCAATGCCAATGAATCCCTCGCCCTTTGCAATGGTTCTTAGAAAACATTTGAGCAATGGAAGACTAGTTGATGTCACTCAGCATGGATTTGACAGAATTATTACTCTTCATATTGATACTGCATCAGGTATTCATCGACTAGTGATTGAGATGTTTCGAGATGGAAATGTAATCCTGCTAAATCCTGAAGGTATAATTATTCAGCCACTTACATCAACAGAATATGCATCTAGAATTCTGAAGAGAGGTGAGATCTATGAATGGCCACCTGCCCAAGTTGATCCAAGAGAAATTGATTCTGAAGACATAGCGAAAATTCTCAATTCAAGTGAAGCAGATCTTGTAAGAACATTGGCAGCTAAAGTCAACCTAGGTAGAGGATATGCGAACGCCATCTGTTCCCGTGTAGGGATAGAGCCTAGCCTACCAGCCAAGGAAATTACTCCATCTCAATGTGAAACGATTCTAAAAGAGCTGTCTGATTTACTTCAAGGGATTGAAGGTGAATCGGCATTTGCATGGGCAAAAGATGCTGAATCTTTGGAAAAAATAAACCAAGAAGAAACGCCAGGAGAAATCCCCCCATTCCTAGAAGTTGCTCCTGTAGATTTAGCACATTTACAACTCGACCTAAGAATTGATTTTCAATCGATTTCTGAAGCAGCAGATCGTTGGTGGGGGGCCCATGATGCCTCAGCATATGCTCGAAGAGAAATGGAAAAAATGGTTGAACTCGGAGAAGCAGAAGAAACGGCAGGAAGTCAACTTGGCAGGAGAGCAGAACAACAAGAAGGTGCAATTGAAGCATTTCAAATAAAGGCTGAAAAATCACAACAAAAGGCTCAATCAATTATTGATAATTATGACCACGTAAATGAAATTCTAGAACAAGTACGTTCAGCTATTCAAACAAAAGGATGGGAAGATGTGAAAGCATCTGTAAAGGAGATAAAATGGATACAATCAATTAATCCCGCAGAACGAACCATGATGGTTTTTCTTCCCAATCAGGATGGAGATCCGGAAATTAGAATCGAGTTGCACGTAGAAGAAACTGTTCACCAAAATTCTCAACGATATTTCGCAATTGCTAGAACCTTAAAGGACAAATCCAAGGGTGCAGAGAAAGCCCTACAAGAAACTGAAAGAAAGCAACGAAAAGAAGAGAAAAAAAGAGCAAAGGATGAAGCTGCAGGTAGAGTTGGACGAGTAAAAAGAGCCAAGAGAATTTGGTTCGAACGACATAGATGGACAATGTTATCGGATGGACGATTAATGGTTGGTGGTAGAGATGCCAAAGGAAATGATGCAGTGGTAAAGAAACATCTGGGCAAAGATGACATCTATGTTCATGCAGATTTACACGGTGCACCATCTTGTTCAATTAGGATTTCAGAAGGATTTCAAACAGATTCTGCCCCTAATCCGACTTTACCAGAACATGTGTCTTCACTAAGACTATCTCAGTCACCTGATTTTGGAGAACTGAGTGACGATGTACTTGCTGAAGCCGCACAAATCGCAATTTGTTGGTCTAGAGCCTGGGGTTCAGGAAGTGGTGCAGCAACTGCATTTCACGTACGTTCCACACAAGTTTCGAAGACCGCAGAAACTGGCGAATCTTTGGGCAGAGGTGCTTTCGTCATTCGAGGTCAAAGAACATGGCATAGAAACTTGCCCACTGAATTAACACTAGGGGTAGTAGCAATCAATGGGATTCCATTGCCTCTAGTTGGCACACATTCGACAGTCTCTACAATATGCGAAAGATGGGTTAGAATTCAACCAGGAATAGAGAAAAAGGAATCTGTAGCGAATAAAATTGCTAAGGCTACGGGCCTTGTTCAAGATGATGTTCTAGGTTGCCTTCCTCCAGGTAGCCTAAGCATAATTGAAGATCAGAATCTTATCTCCATCAAATAACCACAATTAGGGAAAGACATTGAATAGTAATTCATTATTCTCAGTGCATGTCGGATGTAGGAGGGCCATTCTCCTATTATATGCGGGCTATTGCTAATCTCGATTTTGATGGAGCCTTCATTGGTTACTGGCACCTTCTTGCTGTTTTCAGTATTTTATCTGCAATATTTCTGCTATTCCTATCTTATCTAATTCTCAGAGCTGATCCTAAACGTGCTAAAAATCGATTCATGGCGTTGATGCTTTGCACCGAGGCCCTCCGTTGTTCCACCGCTATGTTGTTCTGGGTCTATGCTTGGCCTGTAGAGTTCCTACAAGTTATGGAACCAGCTCGAGTGATATATTACACGATGTCCTTCCAACTGTTCATACTCTACATGGTAGCTGCAACATTCTATAGCGAGAAGCAATGGGCGCAAAGGGTATCAGGTTTCTTCCGCCTTCATGGACTATACATTCTACCGATTTTCTCTTTCGCCTTGATTATTGGTGTGAGTAGTTTGTTGGGTGGCACTAGTGTAGCGATTGGAGATATCTCTTGGGTATATTGTGCAGAAGTAGGTTCTGGCTATGGAACTACAGCTTCTGGAAATCCACTACCTTTCGAAGTCAACTGTATCACAGAATTTGAAGCAGTTTATCCAATGACATTCTCAAATGTTGCCTTAGGCCCCCTGACGAGGGTCCTTCTCTTTATTCCACTTATTGGTGCAATAATTGCTATGGTTTCAACTAGCAATTCCCGGAAGAGGATTATGGCTGGAAATGATGCATCACTGATTGGAGAGGTACAAGCAGTTCGATTGGGCTTCATCGGTAAGACCGTTCTACAGATTACAACTACTCTTATCTTATTCACTATAATTGGGCTTCTCGGTTCAGCACCAACAATCAGCACTAATATCTTCAATCAAGATACAAACATCCCGAGATTGTTGATTTATCTTGCACCACTAATGCCAACTGCTGTTGTTCTTGCAGCATTGTTTGAAGGATTGATTTTCACATATGCAGTTATCAAAAACGATATGTTTGGAATTGATGAGAGATTGAGGAAGACCTTCATCACAGCGACCTTCGCTGGTTTGGGGACCATCATGTTTCTGATTGCAACCGAATTAATGGAATCCATATTCAACCAAGGGTGGATAGGAGGAGTGGTTATTGGTTTGCCTTTGATTGTCCTTCGTAAGCCGATTATTTCTGTTCTTTCCAATATTTCTTCTACGATAATGCCAGAATCTCATACCACCCAAGAACTGGGTTATCTTGAGATGTATGCTCTCGCAATTAAGGATGGAACCATCACCGAGAATGAGCGAAGGATGCTGGATCTTCAAGCTCGGTCTTATGGAATAAAGAATGAACGACGATTGTATCTTGAAAATTGGTTTAATGACAATCTTGTTGACGATGAAAATGGAATCTCAAATCTTTCAGAAAAATATGGTGCGAGTGGAATTAATCTTATGTCCGTGTTTAGCACCACTGGTCAAGCTCCAATTGATGAACGGGAGATTATTGAGGCCTTTACACAGATGGATAAAAATAAGGATAATGTGATTTCAAGAGAAGAATTTTCCGAATCAAAAGAGGTTACGAAATTATCTATGGATTCACAAAATGAACTCTTCAACGAGATTGATCAAAATAAAGATGGGGTGCTTCAATATGGTGAGTTTCAAACTATGGCACAGATTACCGAGGCTCATGTGCTTTATCACCAGGAAGAATAGTAATACAGTATATTTTCTCAATGGAATACCAAAAATTAATCATGAAAGAATATCAAGTAATCTATCCTTCTCAATCGCTTTCTTGATACAACGCGCAATACGTTGCCCGGTGCTCATTCCTGGTTCATTGATATCTGAATATGGAGAACCACCTACTGCAACATTGCTTCCTGCCACAATTCTTGCACTTACTTCAAAGACTCTGAACTCGAGTTGATCCGTAACAATCGTTTCTAAGCAAAAGGGACCAATCATTCCCTTCTCACACCCTTCTAATTCCATAGATGCAGCTACCGCGCCCTCACCCATTTTGAAGGCCTGAGGCAGCAATGATTCTCGTAAAACCGCAGGAGTATTTCCAGTTACCACAAATGATGGTTCGAGACCCATATCTCTCAAATCACGCAGACTCCCTAACTTGTAGAATTCGTCTACATTTGCCTCATCGCGACGATCAATACTCATCAATTCCAATCGCCCTAAAGATTCATTGGTTCGGGAACCAAGGCCTTCAACTTGATACCCATCATCTGGAATTGGATCAAAGAAGAATTGGAAATAGTATCTAGTTCCCAAAACATATTCCTGAATTGTGAACTCTTCTTCCAAATCTACATTTCTTCTAAAGTCTCTAAAATCTCGAGCAACAAAATAGCCTCTACCACCTTTTGCGCCTGCATATTTGACGATTACAGGGCCATCAATATCCTTTGGATCATCGATTACCTTTGGCATCACACATCCACCGGATTCAAGCCATATTCGTTGTCTTTCACGGCTTCCTTCCCATTCCAGAATATTTCTATTCCCGAAAGTTGGAACGCCTAATTCCTGAAACAACTTCGGGCCCAAATATTCGACCAACGACCCGTGAGGGATCATCACAACGTTTCGTTCTCTAAGAAATTCAGCGTATTCCATCAGTTGTTTGTAATCATCTAAAATCAACCACTCATCTGGTTCTGCACCTGGAAATGCACTGTACATCTTCTGTCGTTCCTCGCCAACACAAATGCCCAACGTTCTGAATCCTTCTTGACGAGCACCATGAAGAATCTGAAGTGAGGAATGTGAGGCCACAACCGCGATGGTGATTGCAGACGAGTCATACGATTCCACCCACTCTGAGAGTGGAATTGCGTCTACTGCCATTAGGAACCGGTCAAGTATGTGGTTATTGACGGTTGTCCAAACATTGAGTATCTACATTGGTCGAAATGCATTACAAACCGACCCCACGGATGAAGTTCATGGGCGGAGGGGTTGGAGAGCGTTCGAGTTATGGCGAATATCTCAATTTGGAAGAGCTACTTTCATTGCAACATGACGGTGATGCATCTGCAGATGAAATGCATTTCATTGTTGTTCACCAAACATTCGAACTATGGTTCAAACAAGTGATTCGAGAATTAGCAGAATCAAGAGATACGCTCGCTTCTGAACAAGTGGCAGAAGACAAAATCCCATCTGTAGTCCACAGATTAGGAAGAGTCACAGAGATTTTCAGACTCATGGCTCAACAATGGACGGTAATGGAAACACTATCTCCTCAGGATTTCTTAGTTTTCAGAGATGGATTAGGAAGTGCATCTGGATTTGAATCCTACCAAATGAGAGAACTTGAAATTCTTGTTGGACTTTCTAATGAACAGAGAACAGGCGGAATGGATCCTCTTGGAAGATTTAGAAAAATGGCAGAACAATCCGAAAGTGGTGCTAAAATCTTGAAGGGATTAGAAAGTCGAATGAATGAACCAAGTCTTTGGGATACTGCTCGATCATGGCTAAGTAGAACTCCAATAATGGGTTCATCCCCCGAAAATGCTGATGATGATGAGGTCGTTAGATCATATGTCGAGGCGCATATTTCTGCTCAAGTTCAACACGGAGAAGAAATGGCTGCTAGGATGTCTAAATGGGGGATGGGTGATTCCGACGCAATGAAGGCACGCTTTGCTTCAATTGCACAAGGAGCCAGAGATTTCCTAATGCCAGAAGGGCAAATAGATCGTGCAAGAGCAGGGCTTCTATTCATAGAATCTTATCGCGATTTGCCTCTATTATCTTGGCCAAGAACCCTCATAGATCGAATGATTGAATTGGAAGAATCGATGGTCAAATGGAGACATAGTCATGCACGAATGGTAGAGCGAATTATCGGACGCAGGATTGGGACTGGAGGATCATCTGGGGTGGATTACCTAGATGCCACTACCTCGTATCGAGTTTTCACTGATTTATGGTCGGTTCGAACCATTTTAATTCGGCCGGACCTGCGTCCAAAACTCATCAATCCAGAATTCTACGGATTTGCATAACAAAACGAAGGTTCATCCCTCAGAGGCCTTCTACTAGTGCCATGGGAACGCCTGTGATTTGCGCTGTTGCCCGTACTCCAATCGGGAAATATCGTGGAGTTTTCTCTCAGATGTCGGCTGTAGACCTCGGAATCGTTGCAGTCCGTTCTGTGCTCGAACGGGCAGGTATCAATCCCATGGAGAATGTCATCGATGACGTACTCATGGGACAGGTTATCCAAGCGGGTGCAGGTCAGAATCCGGCTCGACAGGTAGCCCTTGGCGCTGGCTTACCAGTCTCAACACCATGTGCGACCATCAACAAGGTCTGCGGATCGAGCCTAAAGGCAGTAATGATTGCAGCAACAGCAATTCGAGCAGGGGAGCATCATGCAATAATTGCCGGTGGAATGGAAAGCATGACAAATGCCCCTCATATGATCAGAAATTACAACAAAGGAACTGAAATTGATGCTGATTCACTTATTCATTCAATGGTTTACGATGGCCTTTGGGATGTCTACAATGATATACACATGGGCAACACTGGAGAATTGATTGCTGAAGAATGCAACATCTCAAGAACCGAGATGGATACATTTGCAGCCCGTTCCCAAAAACTAGCTGCAACAGCTAGAGATTCGGGTTGGTTTGATTGGGAAATAGTACCTGTTGATGCACCGCAATTGGATGGAAGTATAGTGAATGTCGTGCATGACGAAGGTATCCGTGACGGCACAGATGTGGAGATATTATCTGGACTTCGCACCGTATTCAAGAGAGACGGAACCGTTACTGCTGGAAATGCATCTACTTTGAACGATGGAGGGTCGGCCGTTCTTGTCGCTGACGAAGCCTTTGCAATTGAGAAAGGGTGGCCCATTCTCGCGAGAATCGTTGACCAATGCACAAGTGGAGTGGAGCCTGCTCGAGTAATGTACGCTCCTATTCCGGCAATCCAAACACTGCTTGATCGCAACGAACTACAGGTTGGAGACATAGACGTTTACGAGCACAACGAAGCCTTTGCTGCTGCCTCATGTGCAGTTGCTAAGGAAATCGGCATCCCAGAGAATCAATTCAACCTACATGGTGGAGCAGTCAGCCTTGGACATCCGCTAGGTGCTTCTGGAACACGATGCTTGATGACGATGCTTGGAGTCCTTCGCAGGACCGGTGGTTCCACTGGTATTGTAACACTCTGTCTGGGTGGTGGAAATGCTGTTGCTATGCTAATTGAACGAGTTGAATGACTCTAATTTCCAAGCGCAGACCTTATTGCACACCCGAAGGTCGCAGGGCCATCAGGTGATACAGGATGGTCAAGCCAAAGCGTGAACACACTCGATTTGAAAAAGCAAGAATCATTGGAGCGAGAGCGCTTCAAATTAGCATGGGAGCACCTATTCACGTCAGCGAAGATGCACTACGAGAGCACTTCAAAGATGAACTAATTCAGTTGTATGGAGTCGAAGGTGCAAATACTCGCTTTGTACTTGATCCACAGAAGATTGCAATGCTAGAATACGAGCAACATCTACTTCCAATGGACATTGAGCCTCACGAATAAGATTCATTCTTCTTCGTTTGATTTACTTCTTTCCCAAAGTACAGGGAATGTATGTTGTAATGCAGGTAGTAATGCAGCAACTCCTCCAAGCATGACCAACCAAACAATCCAGGTATTTGGCTCAAAGAGAGAAGACTCCACTGAAGAAGGTGGAGCCAATTGAAATCCGTCATAAAGTGGACGATCAGAAGCAGCAATTAATTCCGGAGTTCCTGAATTTCTAACCACCATAACCAATTGACCCGTATCTCCAATAGAACTTACCCTTGAACCATTCAAAGAAATTCTGACTGTTGAATTATGATCAACATTCGTTTTTCCGGCTACTACTGTATCAGATAAAAGACCCAATGGAACATGATTAACTCCATCAACCACAATAAAAATATCAACTCGAACATTGGGGTCTGAAACATTAACATCAACAGAAACTACATTGTTTTCTATACTCAAAGAGTCAATCGTAAAATTTCCCGGAGAAGAGGAGCGAGCACCCCCTTCAGAAGTGATTTCTGCAACAAGATCAAACAAGTCTTGACTCTGATTACTGCCATTCAATACCCATCTTCCATCTACTACTAATGTGGGGTACCCATATACTCCCTGAAGTGATTTTGTTTCATTACTTGCATTTACTGATAATGGATCAATGGATGAAGAATGATGATGCATTGCTATGATGCTAGGCCACACATTCAGGAGCTCATTAACTTCTGTCTCTGCAGGGCGACATGGATTACACCAAGTAGCAGTATGTAATTCAATTACTAACGGGCCTCTACGGGAATTTTCGCTATTTCCTTCACTCAGATTGGCGTTTAAATCTACCACCACTGCATCCACTATCCGACCAGGAGCATCTAGTCCAAGTGAATCGTTTACATCGATTGGAGCACCCATTATTGAGGGGGAAAAAAATAGAAGCGCCACGAGTAAACAAACCAATGAAAAATCGGAACGCATGACTATGGGAACCATCAGGCGTTGAAATACCCCTCACCCCTCGGATAACCATGGAGCCAAGGAAGATGCAATGGCATCATCTTCCAATGGTATTGATTCTAATTACTGCAGCAGTCATAGCAGTGGGTGGAACAATTCGAATCTACGATGCTGGTGAATCTTGCCCCGATTGGCCACTTTGCTTCGGAACATTGGGTTTTGACATTTCTCCAGAAGAACAAGCAGAATGGTGGGCAGAGAACCCAGATGAAATCGATTCACGGGGCGAAAATCACCGTTACACAACGTTTCAAATATTTACAGAATGGTTCCATAGACTTCTAGCAGGTTCAATATTAGGACCACTAGTTATTCTACAATTCATTATAGTCAGGAGGGAAAAAAACATCCTTTCAGATAAATCTCAACGAATTGCTGCGTTATCATTGGCATTGGTAATCTGGCAGGGATTCATAGGATATATTACTGTAAAATGGGATAATGAACATTGGTCGGTTGCTCTTCACCTCCTGTCAGCATTAATTTTCACACTCTCTCTGATTGCCCTACATTTTTCTTGGAAAAGAGATATTGGAAAAAAAATACCAATTACTTTGGGAGAAAGAACAACAAGAAGATTGACAATTGCCACCTTTGGTTCGCTTGCAGTTCTATTAGTCGGAGCATTTGTATCAACTACTGAAGGTGCGAATGAAGCATGTGGAGTATCTGGATTCCCTGATTCTTGGCCTCTATGCTCTGGTACCCTTGGACTAGTCATTCAGGATGTAATTATTCAATCTCAAGCCATTCATCGATGGTTGGTAATTACCGTATTCTTGATCCTAATCTGGTTCGGAAAAGAAGAAAGGTGGGCATCTAAAGACAATTACATCCGAAAGGTTGCTAATTTTGCAGGATTTACCTATTTCCTAAACATGATTCTTGGCGCAGCATATATTCTAACTTGGACTGTAGAATCTGGTTTCTATGAGTGGTTATCTGTTTTTCACCTTCTGTTGGCCTCACTAACCTTCTTACTGTTTGCTTCGACATTGATTATCATCAATATTCATGGAAACGACATTTCGGAAGAGGAATGATGGATTTGTTCACAAAAGGACCCAATTATTCAATGCAGAGTTATGAGCGGGGATGTTTGTGGAAGATGCGAATCCTGTAGGAATCCGGGCCTATGTGGCTCTAATGAAACCTAGAGTGCTAATACTTCTACAGATTACTGCACTGTGTGCAGTACTGATTCACGATGCTCTAGAATGGAGATTAAATGGCGAATGGAATTTATTGGAAACTGGACAAATAATGTTGGTAGTAATCATTGGAGGACTTCTGAGTGCAGGTGGTGCAAATTCAATCAATATGTGGTATGATCGAGACATAGATCCAGAGATGAGCAGAACCGATAGAAGGCCTGTTCCTTCAGGAGCAGTTAGTCCAAAAAATGCACTTTGGTTTGGGATTTCAATTTCAATTCTTGGTGTGGCTTGGTTCATGGCAATGACCAATGCAGTTGCAGCTTTCTGGTCAGGATTTAGTGTTCTATTCTATGTGCTAATCTATACTATGTGGCTAAAACGAACTTCTACTCAAAATATCGTAATTGGAGGGATTGCAGGAGCAACTCCTCCGATAATTGGTTGGGCAGCCGCAATTCCTGCTGAAGAATTGAGTATTACAAATCCATTTTTCCTTGGGGGAGAGCCTCTGCCGTGGTTGATGTTCGCGTTAATTTTCCTTTGGACGCCCCCTCATTTTTGGGCTCTTGCTTTGTATCGTTCCTCCGAATACGAGAAAGTTGGAGTTCCAATGATGCCATGGGTAAAGGGCGCAGATAGAACTCTTTTGGAAATGAGAATTTACGGATTGTTATTGATTGCAATCGCTGCAATTCCATGGATGGACACGGCGGCTGTTGGAATAGAAGGTGCTGTTGCGTGGACCGCGATTGCGATGATTCTAGGAATTTGGTATTTCCGTACACTGCTAATGATTGACAGCAACGAAGAGATTGATGAAAAAGGAAGAATACCGTCGGCATTTCATTCATTTAAGACCTCTTTGTACTATCTTGCATTGATGTTCATTGGCTTGGTCATTTGTGCATTAAACACGATTGCATCAATGGTCTTCATCGCAATTGTGGTCTCGATGATTATCAAAAATGAAGTGAAAACCCGACAAGATGCATAAGCGGGGCATTGATACGAGAGTCGTTCCTCTCTAGTCCATCGGGGAGAGGCTAGTATGGACGAGAACGACCTGATTTACGATTGGAACCTCATCAAAGATGACTTTGTAAGAGATGAAGAAGGTCATCCTCACCCAATTTGGTTTGACGATGAAACCCTAAGAGATGGTCTGCAGAGTCCTTCTGCTCGTAATCCGAGAATTGAAGAAAAAATCGAATTGCTTGACCATATGGAAACTCTTGGAATCCAAAAAGTGGACCTTGGTCTTCCGGGTGCAGGACCTTTTCATGTTGACCACATTGATGCAATGTTAGATCATATCAGAAAGAACGACTATGAAATTAGACCAGGATGTGCCGTGAGAACAGTAGTAAGTGATATTGAGCCAATGGTTGATCTTCAAGCAAAACACGAAATGCAAATCCAAGCAAGTGCTTTCCTAGGGACAAGTCCGATTCGACAATACACTGAAAATTGGACCATGGAAAAAATTGTATCTACAGCAGAAAAAGCAATTTCATTCGCTGTAGACAATGATATACCGGTCATGTTTGTGACTGAAGACACAACGAGATCAAAACCGGATGATATCAAAGAAGTCTATACTCGAGCTCTAGAACTTGGTGCAGATCGACTATGTGTTTGCGATACTTGTGGACACGTTACTCCAAATGGAGTAGAACAATTACTTCGCTTTGTACAGGATGAAGTGATTCCAGATGCTGGCTTTAAGCGAAGAGATATCGAAGTTAACTGGCACGGGCATCAAGATCGAGGACTTGGAGTGGCGAACAATATTGCAGCATACTATGCTGGCGCCGATGTAATCCATGGAACTGCATTGGGAGTCGGAGAAAGGGCAGGAAATGCACCAATTGATCAAACACTAGTGAATCTGAAGTTGATGGGAGCCATCGATAATGATCTTACTTCACTAAGTGAATACATGAGAAAGGCAAATGAGTATGTCGAAGTGGCTCTACCGCGAAATTATCCTGTTTTTGGCCAAGACGCTTTTGAAACCGGAACTGGCGTACATGCAAGTGCCGTGGTAAAGGCAATGAAAAAGGGAGATGATTGGTTAGCAGATCGCATTTACAGTGGAGTGCCTGCGCAAGATTTCGGTCTAGAACAAATCATTAGAATTGGTCACATGTCTGGCCGTTCAAACATTGTATATTGGCTTGAAAAAAATGGATACCAGGCTAACGAAAATCTAGTTGCACATCTATTTGAAGTAGCAAAATCTCAAAGGCGTTTGATGACAGATGAAGAAGTTAAAAATGTGGTTGAGACTTTTCATGGTGCATAGCAAACCACTATGACGCTTCGGAACCCATGAGAATGTATGCGCGGGACAGTGGTGGGTACTCTCATTGCAATCATGTTACTCTCTCTCATCACTCCATTTGCGTCTTCTCAAGAGGTAGCACCGCAAACAGAAAATGTCTTTCATACCTATTCGGGTGCTGTTCAGAGAGCTTTTTTCCAAGTTGAAGCCGTTGAAAATTCAATTATAGATGACCCGCCTGAACAATGGCTGGTACTTACGACACTTACTCCAGAGATTATTCAACCTTGGATTGATGGAAATGTAGAAATTAAACCTGCACCTTTTTTGGAGGGTGCTTGGCTTTGGAAGTTTGAAAATCCGACTTCTGCTCCAATAATTCTAGATGATTTACAAGAAAACGGCTTGATCGAAAGAAGTTTGCCTGAACGAATTAAACAACAACAACCACGAGCTGTTCTAAATGACCCAGAAATTGGCTCTCAATGGCACTTGAATAATACAGGACAGGGAGGAGGAACAATTGGAGAAGATGCAAATGTAACTGCAGCTTGGGATATTGTTGATGGAAATGGAGTAACAATAGCAATCATCGATGATGGTTTCGCTCATACTCACACCGATCTTTCCCCAGGATATCAATCATCTAATTCCTATGATTATTGCAATAATGATGCCGATCCTACACCTTCTTCAGGAGATGGTCATGGAACATCGGCAGCCGGGGTCGCAGCAGGTAGAGGCAACAATAACTACGGAATTGCCGGAGTAGCCCATGGAGCTGATATGAGCGGATTACTACTAATCGCATGTGGAACCCCAGATTCTACAGAAGCCTCTGCACTAAGCCATGATGACCAAGACAATGACATCTACAGTAACTCTTGGGGGCCCCCAGATACTGGAAATTACAAGATGGAATGGACTGCAGGTCCACTCGTACTTGCAGCATTCGAATCTGATTTTACTACTGGTCGTGGAGGTCTCGGTAATGTGATTACTTGGGCTGGAGGAAATGGACTACAAAACAATGACAATTCCAATTATGATGGGTATGCCAATGCTCGTCAGACTATCTCGGTGGGTGCGATTACAAATGGTGGTACTCAATCGTATTATTCAGAACCTGGAGCAAATATTCTTGTTGTTGCACATTCAAACGGAGGGACACTTGGGATTCATACTGCTGATATTCCTGGAAGTGGAGGTTACAATAGTTCTGGAGATATAAATCCGAGTTTCGGAGGAACATCATCAGCTACACCATTGGTCTCAGGAGTTGTGGCCCTAATTCTCGATGTAGATCCTACTCTTACAGCAAGAGATGTAATGGGAATTTTAGCCCATTCTGCTAGGAAAAATGACCCTAGTGATTCGTCATGGAGCACAAATGGCGCAGGTCACGACATTTCTCACAAATACGGATTCGGAGCAGTTGATGCACATGCTGCGGTTTCGTTAGCAGCAAATTGGACTAAGTTACAAACGGAAACTAGTTTCGGCACTCCAATTTCTAATGTTGGAACATCAATACCTGATAATGGAGCACCAGTAACAGATACTATCACAGTAACTCAAGATTTGAAAATTGAGCATGTAAACATTGTAGTCAATATTACCCATACTGGGCGGGGTGACTTAGAGACAATACTTACATCACCAGATGGTACTCAATCGATTCTAACTGAGAAACATGGAGACTCAGGTGATCATTACACTGCGTGGTCTTTTGGTTCTGAACGCCATCTTGACGAATATGCTTTAGGAGATTGGACCCTATCTGTTGAAGATAAAGCAAATGGCGACACAGGTACATTTGTTGACTGGCATCTAGAATTCTATGGTGTTGATGAGTACCGAGATACCGATGGAGATGGACTTACTGATGTTAATGAAACCAATATCCACAACACAAATCCTTCTCTTGCTGATACTGATGGAGATGGATTAAATGATGGAGATGAAATTCTAAATGAATCAACAGACCCAAACAACCCCGATTCTGATGGAGATGGATTAAATGATGGAACAGAAGTTTTGGTTAATTCAACCAATCCGAATCTTTCTGATACTGACGGAGATGGACTAACAGATGGGGAAGAAGTTTTGATCTATGGGAGTGATCCTCTAGTAGTCGATGTAGATGCAGATTCTGATTTATACTACTGGTTTGCAGATTGTGATGATAATGACCCAAACATAAATCCTGGAAGACCTGAATATCTCAATGGAATTGATGATGATTGCGATACTGAAATCGATGAAGGATTTGATTTTCTAGATTCAGACGGGGATGGCCTTGCAGATTATTCAGAATATCACACATATTCTACTGATCCGAATAATGCAGATACCGACGGAGATGGTCTTTCTGACGGAAATGAAATTTTGATTCATTCAACGGACCCATTGGTAATTGATGCAGACAACGATAGTGACGGATTTTATTGGTTCCAAGATTGTAATGAAAATAATGCTTCAATAAATCCAAACGCAATAGAAATTCTAGATGGAATTGATCAGGATTGCGACACAGAAATTGACGAAACGTTCCTTACAATGGATTCAGATAATGATGGATTGTTTGATTATGATGAATTTCATGTCCATTTCACTGAAACAAACAATAATGATACAGATAATGATGGTTTGAGTGACGGGGATGAAGTAAATATTCATTCAACGGATCCATTAACACCGGAAAATGACTCGGATTTAGATGGTGTTCTTTGGCTCTTTGACTGTAATGATAATGATGCTACAATTTTCCCCGGTGCAACTGAATTATGGAATGGTATTGATGATGACTGTGACACAATTGTAGATGAAAATGTAGACAGAAGTGCCGTTCTAATCCAAAATCCAGATTCAACCTTCTTTGAACACGTGATTACAAATGAACCCATGACCTTCTCTTGGAGTGGAGCTCCTGCGGGAGTCGAATTAAACGAAACATGGTATCGAGATTCAGAGATGTTGAATGGCACCACGACAGGATTAACTGTTGACCAAATCAATTGCAATGACCCATTGGATGAATTTGAGGCTACTGCTTGTGTTCAAGGTAAAATTACAGCAGTATACAAGCTAAATCTAGAGGATGCAAATGGTTCAATTGAACTAATTTGGACTGTTCGATTAATTGCTGAAACTCCCGCTCCTGAGCCTGAACCTGAACCTGAACCGGTTCCAGAACCAGACTTAATCGATGATGAAGACAAAAATGAAGATGAACAATCGGGTCCGGATTCAGGACAAGAGGAATCCAGTGCATTGAATGAACTCCCCTTTTCGCAAGAGACATTTATCATCATACTTGGTATTGCTATTGTTTTGTTACTGGTGATATTTATTGCTCGTAACTCTAGAAGTAGAAGAGGAGTTGAAGCTTGGACTCCTCCGCCGATTCATGAAAGACGAAGAATCTCTATGTATGACAATCAAGTTCCAAATGCTCCTGATTTTGATGATAGACGACGTTGAATGTCGATTACGATTCTGCCGCTTCTTCTTCTGCTGAAACTGTAGATGGAGGAGAATTGAGTTCTATATGCCAACCTCCATCGACATTTCCTGCGACCCATTCACCTTCAACTTGAATCTCATCGACTTCAGTTTCTTCTCTCCAAGGTGGTTCTCCATCAGTACCTGATGGAACGAGTTGACGATTGCTGTCTAACATCGATTCAACAGCTCGAATACCTCGATGAATTGGAAGAAGGTGCCCCACAGGAGCACCTGAATTGACATATGGATTGGTTGCAGTACAAATCAATAATCCACGACTGGGAGAAAGAACATTTGCAGTTGCTCCTGGACGCTCAGGATCAGTAATTGTAGCAACAACTTCTCCTTCTTCTACAAAGCGTCCTGCAGGTGCACGCATATCCAGTAATCCGCCTTGATCGGCCCTAATCCATGTAGATCCATGCGCTAGTAAACGAGCGCTTGGTCTCGAGGGTTTTCCTGAAATCATTGAGAGTGAACGCATAACATTGAGAATTCCGTAAAGAGCAACTTGAACTGCACCCGCATCGGATGTATTTGCCCCTCCGCCCTCATATGTGGCATAACCAATCCCCATCTCATTAGCTGAACGACGAAATGACCCTCTTGGACCCAACGAATCCAGAATTACTTCAATACCAAATCCACGTGCAATTGCATTGCTAGGTGCATCGGCTAAATCAGCACGAATTTGAGGTAAATTCGTTCTTCCTCTTGCCGCAGTATGTAGGTCAATTACGTAATCTGAACCCAAAATGATATTCTGAAAAATCCTATTTGCTACTCGAGAAGTGGTGTTTCCAGTTTCTGTTCCTGGAGATTCACGATTCAAGTCTCTTCCATCTGGGAAATATCTGCTCCGCATTCGATAACCTGGAAGATTAACTACTGGTACGACACGAATTGTACCGGCTAATGAATTTGGATCTAGGGGCTTATCAGGTCCACAGAAAGATGAACCCAATAGATGGGTCAGAGCCATGGGCCCAACCAATTCATCACCATGAACTGCGCCAAGTAGAGTCAAAACAGGCCCTGGTTTAGCACCATGAATTACTGTTACTCGAATTGGCCAAGGATCACCCATTGAAGTCTCTAACAGAGGGAAACGTATTGTTCGCATTTCAGCCGCTTTTGTTCGAGTTCTAGCGAAACGATGTGTTTTTGGTTTTTTATTGGATTTCAGTGCACCCAAAGGATTCTCCATCTCCTCTAATGCCTTCTCGACTTTTGCCCTACGTCTTCGAGGGAGCTGGTTCGACACTTTGGTAGACGACTTCTTGGAAGCCGCTGACTTCTTCTTTCTCGTTGCCAAGATTGATTCTCCAATTCACGTGGGGTATTTGCTGGTCTTTGAACACTAATGTTGAATCAACATGAAAATACCAATTTCATACCCCGAAAGTCAAGGACCGTGGTGCCCGCGAAAGTGTATGGACGAGCGAGTATCGGTTCAGGAAATACACGCCCCGAATTCCATTTGTTTTGGATGTGGGCCAGCAAACAAAATGGGATTACAGATTCGTTCCTTTGAAAGAGATGATGGCCATAACGGCCTTCAAATGTCATTCAATACAGAAGAACATCACCAAGCATTTCCAGGTATGGTAAATGGAGGAATTATTGGAACCCTATTGGATTGTCATGGAAACTGGACCGCAGCTATGGCAATAATGAGATTTAATGAAGAGACTGAACCACCGTGTACAGTCACTGCAAATTATAGTGTTCAACTTAGAAGGCCGACTCCTCATGGAGCTGAATTACAAATAATGAGTGAAGTAACTGAATTACAAGAAGATAGGGCATCAATCAAAATGGAAATGTATGCGGAAGGCAAACTTTGTGCCAAGGGTGAAGGGTTATTTGTAGCCGTAAAAGATGGGCATCCGGCGTATCATAGATGGAATTGAGGCAATTAAATGACTAATGAAAAACTGATTGAACTTCAAAACATAGTTCTTCCAGTGATGAGGATTTTGGCCCTAATTGATCAAGACATGGAAAAAAAATTGAAAGAAATACCACTTGGTTTAATCAGAAAAAATGCCACTAGAATGCATGCAGTATGTCGATTTAAGCGTGGGCCAAAGGGGTATACAAAAACAATCGATGATGTCAAAGAAGTTGCTATTCATCCGGAGGCACTAAATGAAGAATGGATTCATTATGCAAGATTCCTAATGTATCATGAATATCTTCATGCTATTGGAAATATTCGACATGATGCTGTTTTTCGAGAATTAGAAAGTCGTTGGCCTGATGAAGATGCAAAAAATGCAGGTAAAGAATTTGGACGATTTCTACGTTCGAAATCCGCAAAATGGAATTGGACTTGTCCTGAATGCAACAAAACTCATCCCAGAAGTAGGAAGAGTAACGGACGCTATCTATGCCGCATATGCAAGGTAACTTTGATTGATTCACCTGCGGGACAAACTCATCAAACCCAATGAATAGGGAGAAACATGAAAGGGGGCGCTAGGAGACTTGTTGGTTTTCTGCCATTCCTCATTCTAATTGGCATGATTCCTATATCTGGAGCAGAATTGTCTACAAATCAAACATTACTAAATGCAACCTGCATCGATGATTCTACTTGTCAGTTAACCAACTCAATTACAGGAATTGACGAATTATCTGGTAGTGAAAGTAGTGCTACTCCTTTTTCTCCAGAAATAATTAGATTGGAATTCATTATGTCTCCCCCTCAATCATCTCATGCGTTAATTCCTGTTACAATGGATGAATTGGTAGTTGATTTGGCCATTGAAGAGGATCCAGGCGAATATATTCGACCAGATGTAAATATAATTCTCGCAATTGGTCCTTCGACCAATGAATGGACAATCGAAGGGCAACCTGGGACTCCATTTAGTACAGCCAATGAATATCGTTTAGAAGATGAACAAATTGACCTGTCTTCTGGGAGAATTCTTGAACCAAATGATGTGGTGCAACTTACCTTATCTTTTGAGATAGATCGACCAGTAACATGGAAACTAGGATTATCGGGATCAACCTATGTTGACCTCCCAATTCAGTGGTCGTTGAATCAAGAGGTTGTAGATGTAGATGAACCAAGTTCATCTACTGAACCAAAATCAATTGAAACTGGAGATTCAGTAAATGGTGCATTAATCGAGGAGGATATTGATTGTTTTACATTTAGTGTAGGGGAAAGAGCTTCTGAATTACGTGTGGATATTTTCTGGAGTCCGATGCCATCTGAAATTTCAATTACTGGAGTAACACCAATTCTAGATACATTAGATGGAATAAAACAACCTTCTCCATCTATTCGAACAACACAAGTAGGAGACTCGATTGAAAGTGTACTTATTTGGAATCTAGAAGATCGAGCACAGTTACGCCTCTGTCTTTTTGGTGAAGATGGTCGATTTGGTATCTATCGATGGACTGCACAAGAAATTCTACCAGGAACTGGTGCAATGGAAGTCAGCGATTTTGAACTTGATGCTCGCTGGCCAACCGGAACTGGATGGGTTGGTGATTCAACAAAAACTCAGCAAACCGAAGGAATTGGAGGAATAAAACCAATTGCAGGAATATTTGTTGGAGCAATCTTTGTTGGATGGATACTAAAAATGCCAATAATCAGCCCAATAAACAGAAAATTAGGAATCCCATTTTCCATTATTTTGATTGTTATTGGGTCATGTGCTGGTCCTCTAGCAGCAACAATCTCTACCCTTCCTAGTGAATCAGAACAAAGTCTAGATTATTGGATAGAGAGTAGGCTAAACCTTGTGGCAGAATCAATAATTGAAGACGATCCTGATATTGCTTCAGGATTTTTTGGAACAAAATCAGGAGATAAATTCGGTATTCGACTGCACATAGATGCAATACATCCTACTGGGGATGGAAGGTGGCAAATTCAGACTGATGAACTTAATGATGTAGATTTAGATCGAATGATTTTCGATACAATGAGAAAATTTACACTGGATTCTGATCAACAAATAATGTATATTCTTCGTGCTGGGAAACTCCTGAGTTTGGATTTACTATTACTCGAAGCTAGTCTTGTTTCCAATTCAAAACCTATTGGAACAATTCTTCATGTTAATTGGGTAATGACTGAATCCATTGGTGAAGGAACCATTTCAGAGAGAGTATGGACTACACGACCAAATTCTGTCGATTGGAATGAATGGAATTATTTCACAATCAGGCTCTTACCAGAATTAATCACTGTTTCTTATTGCGATTGTGGACTGGATGCAATCGACCTATCAATCAGAACTAGTGTCGACCATACTGCCTCAGTAACTCCAAATCTTTCTGGCGTTTCTGGAGCACCCTCGTTCTCATTCTTTTCAAATTTCGCGATGGGGCTAGGATTTGGTATGTTGATAGTAATCGGTGTGGTAACAAAAACTCAACAACAGAAAGCAGAAAAAATTGTACTTCAAATGGCTATGAAATAATTCATTCTTCTTCTGTCTCTAGACCGCCAATCATATTCATCAGCATAGAACGTTCTGAATCATCAATGACTCCATCTTCAAGGGCTGAATCAATCGCTTGAAGTTGTTCACTAGACAAACCAAGAGGTGTAGCAGCATGGTGAATTAGGATTCTTTCTGTTTCACTGACCTTTCCATCAGCTAAAGCAGAATTGATCGCAGCAATTGTCGCAATTCGAGAAATCTCAGGATTGGTCAAATCCAAAACCTTAGCGATTTCAGAAAGCTCAGAAGCTTCATCTTCTGTTAATACACCATCACTGAAAGCCTGTTCATATGCAAATTGAAGAAAAGATCGATATTCTGAAGGATGAAGAAGAACATCTCTAATCAAACTATAATCTACAGAGGGATTTGTTTCTCCATCAAGTAATGCAGCAGTCGAGCGACGTGTCTCTTTTACCATCATATCCTTTAGACCGTGACCAATCCAAGCAATTCCAAGTCCAACTACGCCTCCTGCAATCCATCTCATTGCACTTTCATCCAACAAATCACCAGGATGGAATAATCGGTGTAGTCCAATAGCAACAAGGAAGCAACCCCAGAAAATCTCTACCCAATCGTTGACATCGGGTTCATCTTCCAAGCCAAGAAGAACATCTGAGGCCCCCGTGCCATCGCCCATGAGGTACCTATCCGGTTTAGGCACTTAGGCTATGCGGAATAGAAGGAGCACTCGTCATGCTTTAGGACGGTGACACCAACCAACAGCGCATGGGCGCCCAAGACGACACTGTGGAGGTAGGTTCTCTCGGGCTCGATTCAAGAATAGTACATCATTTAGAACAACAAGGAATCAAACGTTTACATCCGCCACAAGCGAAGGCAATAGGTCCAGCTTTGGAAGGGAAAAACTTGCTTTTAGCCACACCAACAGCAAGTGGAAAATCTCTAATCGCCTATCTTGCAATCATTAAGCGACTAGAAAAATTAGGTCAGGGAACAAGGGCCTTCTACATAGTTCCTCTAAAGGCTCTAGCAACTGAGAAGGTAAACGAACTACGTGAATTAGCGAAGAAGGTAGATTTGAGCGTAGGTTTAGCAATAGGTGATCGTGATGGAGAAACAGGTTCTATTGAACATGCAGACATCATAGTTTGTACTTCTGAAAAATTGGATTCATTATTGAGAAATAATCCTTCATTCGCTGAAAAAGTAGGGATTGTAATTGCAGATGAATTTCATCTAATTAACGATCCAACAAGAGGTCCTACCTTAGAAGTTCTATTGGCAAGATTGAGACATCTTAGACCAGATGCTCAACGGATTGCACTATCGGCAACTGTGGGAAATCCAAATGAATTAGCAGAATGGTTAGATGCAGATTTAATTGAATCAGAATGGAGGCCTGTCAGGCTACAACAAGGCACCTTAACTGAATTGAAACTAGAAATTCATCGAACAATAGGCCCAGGTAATGATTCAGAACTCCCTGAACCCAGAACGTTAGATGGTAAAAAAACAAAAATCACAAATGCGATTCTTGAGGATACAATTGCAGATGGAGGTCAAATGATTTTATTCGTTGGAACAAGAGTATCTGCTGAGAAAGAAGCAAGAGAATTGGGTACAAAAAGAGCTAAGATGTTAGCTGCAATTGAAGAATTAAAAGATGAAACTGAAGAATTAGAGAAATTAGCAAATTCAATTTCAAAGGGGGAAGATAGTTCTAGCCTCTCAGATCGACTTTCCAATGCAATCAAGGGAGGAGTTGCATTCCACCATGCAGGACTTACAGGAAAACAAAGAAACATGATTGAACAAGCATTCAAAGATCGATTGCTAAAGTGTATTTGTGCCACACCTACACTTGCTGCAGGAGTAAACCTCCCAGCTAGGCGAGTTGTAATTCGAGATTGGAATAGATGGAAAAGTGGAGATTATACTACCATGGAAATTCAACAAATGTTGGGGCGAGCAGGGAGACCGTTCTACGACAATCATGGTGAAGCATGGATAATGGCAAAAAATGATTCACAACGAGATAAGGTAATTGACAATTATATATTTGGATTCCCTGAAAAAATTGAATCTCGTTTAGGAGACGCTCTTCTTTCACATGTTCTTTCATCAATAGCAAGTGGTGGATTAACAGACAGAGATTCAATATCACAATTCTTTGAACAAACACTTCTAGCTAGACAAATCAAAAAGAATGTTCTAGAACAAATGATCGATGAAATGATCGATTGGCTTGCAGAAAAAGAAATGATTCTTCGTAAAGGAGAAAGTGATGTAGTAATAACAAGAATCCAAGAAAGGAACGATAATTCTGATGAAGAAGAGGATTGGGAGGATGAACTTCCATCATGGGCATTGGCAGCTACAACATTGGATGGTCTTGGTTGGAGCGAACCAGAAGAAGAATCACTACCTAAACGGAAAGGGCCTGCAATATTTGGATTCAGTACTGCTGCCAAAATTAGAGATACTACTCCAATAGATATCGAAGAAAGTCCTTCTATGACTTATGCTGCTACTCCCTTTGGAGAAACAGTATCGAGACTCTATCTAGATCCTGTTTCAGGCCACATTCTTCGACGTGGCCTGAGAAGAGCAGTTAGAATCGTTCAAGGCTTAGACGAAAATAGGCAACTACATCCTAGAAGTCTAATTCATTTGGTTGCATGCACGCCTGACTTCTTATCCATGTGGGTTAAATCTAGAGAAACTGAACAAATGGAAAATATTTCAGAGGCAATGAAATTCAATAAATTACTAACCAATGAAGAATTGATTGATGTTGAAATTCCAGTTGATTCAGAAAATGAAAATATGAGAATAAAGGCCCTTTGTGTACTTGAAGAATGGATGGATGAAAAGACCATGAGAGAAATAGAAACTGAATTTAATGCACAGCCCGGAGATGTTAGAACAAGGGTAGAATTAGCAGAATGGTTGCTGTTTTCTTCTCGAAGAATGTTAACATCAGATGAAGAAGTTCAAGATGAAGCCTCAGAAGCTGCCGCAATGGTAACTGAATTTATCTCAGAAATCCAAAGAAGGATCAGGTACGGATGCAAATCAGATATTCTTGGACTGGTTAGAATTCGAAATGTTGGAAGGGTTCGAGCAAGGGAAATGAAAGGAATAGGTATTGAAGCAATTGCAGATGTAGCAGAAATGGGGCCACGAGATCGTTCAAAGTTAGAAGGAATGAGAGGTTGGAGTCCTAAGCTGGTGGAAACGGTGATTGCAAATGCACAACAAATTATTTCTCGAAGAAGATAAGGTGGTTTGAAGTTCAATTACCTTAAGCGACCCTCATGGAACCTGCGCAAATACCCTGGTTCCCGGCTTGGGGGATTGATTTTTTCCAGCCTGTTGAGGATTCAAAAAAGATAATTGAAACATGGCTGGAAATTAGACCTTCAGAAAGATGGGTGATGATTTCGGGAACTGTCGCTGCAAGTGAACGACATCTATGGGCAGTTTGGGCACAAGCAACACGAAACGAAGAATATGGAAAGATGGTTGCACGTACAATAGATGCAGAATTCATAAGAATTCTATCTGGAACTCATCAAATTCGAGTCGCTTTTGAGCGAGCAGGAATCAGAAATGGTGATGAATTTGCTTGGATATTATACCTCCCCAAGCATCCTGGATTTGATGAATTCGGCCAATCAATTAACTATCCGAGTAATGCAGATAATTTGGATCTAGAAAAACAGGCATCTCAAGCAATGACTTGGTTGGATGGAGATTTGTTGACTGCGCGGCCAACACCCAATTCTAACGGTCTGATTAGACTTGGAATTGGAGAAACAACATTTGAAAAAATTGAAGTTGCAATGATAACTCATGCTGCTGCTGCAAATTTGTAGACAATTTATCGTGAAACTCATAGGGTAGACACTTCTCCCAAGGAACGATGCCTAAGTTCTATGGTCTTGGAAATTGTGTTACGTGCGGAATACCTTGCACACCAATGAATTACTTGGATTACGAGGGAAAGAGGTATTGTATCGCTTGTTGGACTGAAAAAAATAATCCTGAACATCCAGATTTAGAAGAAATGCGACAAAAGGTGAAGGATGACCTTGAAGTGTGGAAATGCGCCAAATGGACCCGTGAAGAAGGACCTCTTCCAGAAGGCCCTCTTTCTGTGCGTTCTGATTGAGAATAATTTACGAGTCTAGTCGTGCAAGAACGTTTCATGGGCTTTATACCAAATGAATTGGATGCGACATCCTGGAAGGAATTAGAACCACTTTACGAAGATTTAGCATCACGTTCTCTTGATGATGTTAACCAGTTAGAAATGATGATCCGAGATGAAAGTGAATTAAGAGAATGGGTATCAGAAGCAGGAGCTAGATTGTATGTTTCAATGACTTGCTCAACTGATGACGAAGAGAAAAAAAGGGCATATCTCGATTTTGTAGAGAACGTTGAACCAAAACTCTCGGAAATAGGTGATCGATTAAACCGACAAATCATGAATTCACCGGCATTAAGCGAACTAGATTCAGAGACATATGAAGTGATGATTAGAGATATTCGAGCAGACATCGAGATTTTCCGAGAAGAAAATATCCCCCTTCAAACTGAATTAACAAAGTTGGGGCAACAATATGAGGAAATTTGTGGTTCAATGATGGTCGTCTTTGACGGTGAAGAAAGAACCATGCAACAAATGGGAAAATATCTCCAGGTTACAGATCGAGAAACAAGAGAAAATGCATGGAAAGCCGTATGGGAACGTAGATTGGAAGATGCTAACAAAATTGATGATCTATACGAACAAATGCTAGCTATTCGTCACCAAATATCACTGAATGCAGGTTTTGAAAATTATCGAGATTATGCTTTCGTGTCTAAACATCGATTTGATTACACACCCAAAGACTGTGAGGATTTTCATTTAGCGGCAGAAGAAGTATGTGTACCACTAGGGCGAATTCTAGATCAAGAAAGAAAGAAGTTGTTGGGTGTTGAAAAACTACGTCCATGGGACCTTGGAGTAGACGTTTATGGGCGCCCACCATTGAAACCATTTGAGAATGTAGATGAAATGGTAGAAGGAACTTCGAGAATGTTTCACCAAGTTAGTGACGAACTTGGAAACATGTTTGATAGTCTCCGTGATGGAAAATCATTGGATTTAGATAGCAGGAAGGGAAAAGCTCCAGGAGGATATCAAATTAGTTTCGATAAGATTCGAAGGCCATTCATTTTCATGAATGCAACTGGATTACAACGAGATTTAGAAACAATGGTTCACGAAGCAGGTCACGCTTTTCATGCTATGTACTCTAGCCAACTAGATTTAATCGATCATAGAGATCCCCCCATTGAATATGCTGAAGTTGCAGCAATGAGTATGGAATTGATTGTACACCCACATCTAGAAGAATTCTATACGAAAACCGATGCAGATCGTGCAAGAAGAAATCACCTAGAAGGGGTTGTGGGGCTTCTTCCTTGGATTGCTACAATTGATGCATTTCAGCATTGGGTGCACACCAATCCAGGCCATAGCAGAGATGAACGAACCAATGTATGGAGGGACCTCAGAAACCGATTTGGTGCAAATGTAGAATGGGATGGTTTGGAAGATATGAGAGATGTTGGTTGGCACCGCCAATTGCACCTCTTTACCTATCCATTCTATTACATCGAATATGGAATTGCACAACTTGGTGCATTACAGATTTGGTTACAATCCCTGAATTCCGTAGAGATGGCTCTAGGAAATTATGCACATTCGATGAAACTAGGTGGAAGCAAACCATTGCCTGAACTGTTTAATGCAGCAGCACTCAAATTCTCTTTTGATCCAAATACGGTGCAAGAGCTAATCGATGCAGTGCAACTAAAACTATCCGAATTACCAGCTTAATCAATCACGAATTCCTTCTGCGACTACACTGATTACTGCGTCACCTTCTGGTAGATTTGGACTATCAATTAGGCGAGCTACTCTGCGTCCGCCCTTTGATTTGCGAAGGTATAATCGGAAGGTGCTTGCGTGACCCACGATATGTCCACCTATTGCCTTTGTAGGATCTCCCCACATAGTACCTGGATTGGACATAACTTGATTTGTCACCAATACTAATGCATTATGTACATCAGTAAGTTGTTTCAATTCCTTTAGATGACGGTTTAATTTCTGTTGCCGTGTTGCAAGCATCCCTCTACCGACATATTCTGCCCGGAAATGACTCGTCAATGAATCCACGATAATTAATTTGACATCAATATTCTTGGACATGCGCTTGATTTCGTCTACCAACAACATCTGATGTGCTGAATTGTATGCACGTGCAACATGGATTCTTTCCAATGCAGCTTCTGGATCCATGCCCTTAGCTTCTGCCATTTGTGCGATTCTTTCAGGTCGGAATGTGTCTTCTGTATCGATATAGAATACTTCGCCAGCTAAACCACCTTCTTCTAATGGCATCAATGTATTGACTGCTAATTGGTGCCCTATCTGTGTCTTACCGCTACCGAATTCTCCGAAAACTTCGCAAATACTCTGTGTTTCAAATCCGCCACCCAATAGCTCATCTAATGCACTGGATCCACTGGATAACTTCAGTACTTGCTTCCTACGATCTAACAATTTGGAACCACTAAGGAAACCACCAATGTTTGCTAATTTCTTTGCTCCTTGTATAATCTTAGACGAAACTGCTTCACCAAGTTCAGCTTGCTCCGCTAATTCACTTGGGCTCATTACTGCTATTGCAAGTAAATCATCAAAACCCGCTTCTTTGAGTTTCTCAGCCGTTGCTGGGCCGACGCCTGGAAGGTCCTCGATCGTCGCTTCCTCGTCCTCTTCAATCTCGGCCATGGGGATTTCCTCCTCTTCGCCGTCCTTGTTCGTTGCGGTATTCTTCTTGCTCGCCATGTCTTTCTCTCTCCCTGAGTTCATACCGAACGAATCCTCGGGAGTATATGAATAAACGAAAGGGGCCTTTTCACGAATTGTTGCTAAACAGGTTTTCTACTTCGATTCAGTCTTCTCTTTTTTCACTTTCAGTTCTAATTCAATTTCTACCGAAACTGACCTAAAATGATACCAACGCTGTAGTCTCTTGATTTACATTCTCATTATCCACAGCATCTCCAATAATCAATTCCCATCCACCAATCATTGGGTTTTCTTCGCTATGTGTCCACGTATACGATTGTCCTTCTCCAATCACTTGAGTATGAGTTGCAATAAGTTCTCCTGATGGATCAAACAATTGCCAAGTAATTTCTACATCAGCTGCAGGCATTAAAAACGCATTTTCTACATTG
>MDSW01079233.1_pt1 | contig 29919 bp, 22 predicted proteins | sample 811171 | NCBI WGS metagenome assembly MDSW01 (sample SAMN05326641, study PRJNA326480) | marine metagenome | isolation source: seawater | place: Atlantic Ocean: North West | collected 2012 | reverse complement strand
CGCCAAACGCGGTCACCGCGACCATCACGGCTACGACCATCGTGCACGGCATGCCACGCATGGGCGCCACGACAGCCGCGAGGCGCGACGCGCGCACGCCCGCCGTCATCGCGACCGCGACATGCACCGCTCGGCGCGGCGCGATTGAGCCGCTGCGGTACGCGCTCAGACGGCGTCGGGCGCCGGCTTGCGACGGCGACGACGCCAGCCCAGCGTGACAATCGCCGCGCACAGCAAGAGCACGAGGCTGGCGTCGCGCCCGTTACCCAGCGTACAGCCGCCCGAGCCACCGTCGCTGTCGTCGTCAGCGGTGTCGCCCTCGTCGCCCGCATCGCCCGTCGACAGATCGAAGCTCGCCACGATCGGATCGTGATCGCTGACCTGATCGGCGAACTCGGCGTTCACATGCGCGACCTGCATCGTGGCCGCGGCCGCCAAGGCGGGGCTGACGAAGAAATGATCAAGCGCCTGGGAATTGCCTTCGAAGACATAGGTATAGCGCGCGGTCGCATCCAGCGTATCGAGCAGATCGGAGACGACCGGCGCGCCGTCGTCGGCGCCGGTCAGCGTTTTCAGCGGCGGCAGGAAACCGAACTCGTTGAAGTCGCCGATCAGCCCGATACGCGCTTCGGGCACCGCCGCGAGCGCGTCGTCCACGAACGCATTGACCACCGCGGCCTGGGCCATGCGCTCGTCTTCGGAGCCGTTCACGTACGGCTGTAGCGTGCCAAACAGCGGCGAGCTGCCGCCCTTCGACGAAAAGTGATTGTTGACCAGCAGCACGCGCTGGCCGCGGAAAGCGAACAGCACCGCCACCGGCTTGCGGCTGTTGTCGAAAGCGGGATCGGTCGGCGCGACGCGCCCGGGGTTGAGCGTGAGGGCCAGCTGGCCGTCGGGGTCGGCGGACACCGCCGTTGCGGTGGTGGCGTCGCCAGCGCCGTTGCTGCCCTCGACCAGGGTCACGCGGCTCGCGTCATAGAGATAGGCGACGCGGATATTGCCGCCCGGTTGACCGCCGTCGGCCAGTGCTTCGGGGGCCACTTCGGCATAGTCGTAGCGCGGCCCGCCGGCATCGACGATCGCATCCGCCAGCCGCGCCAGGGTCTCGTCGCCGTCGACCACGAGATCGGCGGCCGAACCGCCCTCTGGAATGGCGCTGCCGGCCGAGCCGTCGTTGTCCTGGACTTCCTGCAGGGCCACGATGTCCGGCGCACCGAGGCGTTGGACGATCTGTGTCGCGATCGCCTCGAACTTGCCGTCGGCCACGTCGGTATCGCCATCGTCGTCGTTCGGGTCGAGATTCTCGACGTTGTAGCCGGCCACGCTCAGCGTGTCGCCGCGGACCAGCACGCCGATATCGCTGCGCGACAGCGCGGACGGCTGCGGCTCGACCAGGGTGTCGGGCAGGATCTCGAAATTGCCGAAACCGTAGCCGAGAACGCCGACCACCTCGCTGAACAGCGCGCCGGCATTCACGGCCGGCATCGCGTCGTCGAGCAGCGTGTCGTCGATCTGGATACGCTCGGGGTTGTAGTCGATGCCCTCGCCGCGCTCGACAAGGGTGATGCCGCCGCGGGCATTGATGCCGGTTGCGTTCGCGCCGGCGTCCGGCACGAGAAATATCTCGCCGAAATCGCTGGTCGGGCCGACGGCCATGCCCTGGGCGACGCGCACGCGCATGGCCTCGAGGCTTTCATAGAAATCGAGGCCGTCCTCGGCCGGGTCGAAGACCGTGCCGGCGTCGTCGGTCACGTTGCCGTCGGTGTCGTTGTCGATGATCGCGTTCGGCGCCGGGCGGCCGCCCTGGCCGATGGTCACCGGCGTGATCTCGGTGGCGTCGAATACCGCGCCCGGGTCGGCGATCAGGCGCGTGCTGCCGTCGCTGCCGGTCACGATTTCGGTGGTCGGCAGGTTGGTTTCGTCGCCGCCGGGATAGAACTCCGTGACGGTGCCGGCCACTTCGACCACGTCGCCCACAGCCACCGGCGAGCCGTCGAAGCGCGTTGGCGTGCCGCCAGTGAATACGAGCACCGCATCGCTGGTGGCGTCCTCGCCATCGCCGGCCGGATCCTGGAAATAGAAGCTGTTGCCGGTCACGGCCGTGACCACGCCCGGCACGCCGGCCACGGCGTTGCCAGCCTGTGGCGAAACATGCGCGGCGCCCTGGATATCGTAGATCCGCAGCCCGGTGACGGCATCGTCGGGTATGCCGTCGTCGTCGCCCGGCGTGCCAGCCCCGCCGCCACTGCCGTTTTCGGCGTTCGGCGTAGCCGGCGCGGCCATGAAAGTGGTGGTGTCGCGGCCCGTGCCGCTGCCATCGGGCATGCGCTGCAGGGATTCGTTGTCCTTGTCGCCGTTGGCGGCCTCGTCGAGCTGCGGCGCGCCCTCGGCGAGCAGAACCGCCAGTTCGGGATCGTCGCTGTCGCTGGTGCCATAGACCACGGCATCGACGAGATTGTCGGTCGTCACCGCGGTACCGCTGGGGAAATCGTCCGCGTCGCCCATATAGAGTGCAATCGCGTCTTGCCCGTTCTGCAGGCCGTTGCCGCCGAAGGTCGTGGTCACGCCCGCCACCCCGGCATTGCCGAGCAGGTAGTAACCGTTGTCGGATGTCACCGCGCCATCGAGATCGAAGGCCGCGTAGCTTTCGTCGTTGCTCCCGTTGTAGAAGACCAGCACGAGGCCATCCAGCGGGGTATTGCCCGCTCCGCCGTCGCTGAGTTCGACGAACTCGGCGCTATCGGTGCCGGGCGTATCGGCATCCAGTTCGTTGATGAGAATGGACGACTGCGCATGGGCGCCGGTCGCGAAACAGCAAAAAAGCGCCGTGGCGAGCAGGCAAAGCGCGCGCGTCGCCTGGAAAGAGCGTCCCATGGAATCCCCCGTGCGTGTTCGGATTCGCTTACCCTGCCGGCGCCACATGACAGGTTGCGGTCCCCGGCATCAACGGACGATGACAGCGCGAACACCGGGCTGGCCAGTGTGGGGCCGTCAGCCGCTGGCGGTCTGTTCCGGCTTGGCCGCGGTGGCTGCGCTGTCGAACAGCGTGGCCAGGCATTTGCGGTGGAAATAATCCTTGCGCTCGCGCAGCGAGAACAGCCGCGGCGAGAACAGCCAGGTCTGGGTCACGCCCATGAGATAGGTATAGGTCTGCAGCGCCAGCAGGTCGGCGGGATCGCCCTCGGGTAACAGCCCCTGTGCCCGCGCATCGTCGACGAGCGTTTCGAACAGTTCGATGATCGAACGGGTGAGCTGACGCTCACGGCGCACGGTACGCGCCATGCGCTGGGTGAGCTCGGTCTTGTTCATGAGGATCTCGAACGACTGGCGGTGGCGCTTGTCGCGCACCAGCAGATCGAACCAGCCTTCGATGAAGGCGCTCATGCGCGCGACCGGGTCGGGCGTGTTCGCGCTCGCGGCGGTCACGAGCCGCTGTAACGGCGTCTGCGAATAGGCGATCACCGCCTCGAAGAGTTCGTCCTTGTTCTGGAAATGCCAGTAGATCGGGCCGCGGCTCATGCCCGTCTCTTTGGCGATCATGGCCAGCGTGGTGCCGGAATAGCCGGACTGGCTGAACAGCCGCAGGCCGGCATCGATGACCTTGAGCCGGGTCTGTTCGGCCTGTTCGGGGGTGCGTCTCATGGCGTCATCATCGACAAGGGCGGCACTTGCACGCAAGACGGGCGGCCGGCATTCGTGCCGACCGCCCGCGGGTCATGCACGCCGTGGACTAGAGCGCGCCGTCGGCGGCCATCTGCATATAGGTGGTATCGAAGCGCAGATTGACGTTGTTCTCGTCGCCGAGCATCCGATCGTTGGGGAATTCAATGCCCACGAAGTCCGCGCTGCGCGCGCCTTCGCCCAGCAGGCCCTTCTCGAAGGAGAACTGGCGCACGCTGTCCATGGCATCGAACGCTTCGTCGCTGGAGATGAATTCGATCGCCGCATCCGGCGTCCAGAACATCTTCATGCCGTCGAGCTGCGCTTCATAACCTTCGCGGTCGGTACCGGAGGCCTCGCCCAGATAGGTACGGATCTCGCGGCCCTTGTCGGTATCGGCGCCGAGATCGGCCATCATTTCGTACCAGGCACCGACCAGCGCCTTGCCGAGCGCCGGGTTGGCTTCCAGCGTTTCGGTGTTCACCAAGGTCAGATCCTTGATATGGCCCGGAATCTGGCTGGAATCGAAGATTTCATGCGCGCCCGGCGTTTCCGCGACCGTGCTCAGCAGCGGGTTCCAGGTGACGACCGTACGCACAGTGTTGCCCTGAAAAGCGGCGACGATATCGGCGTCCGACGTGTTCACCAGGTTGACGTCCGGTTCGGACAGGCCGTTTTCTTCCAGCGCACGGGCCAGCAGGTAGTGCGACACCGACAGCTGCACCAGGTTGATCGTCTCGCCCTCGAGATCGGCCACCGATTCGGCGTCCTTGGAGACGATGCCGTCATTACCGTTGGAGTAGTCGCCGACGATCAATGCCGTGGTATCCACACCGGAAGCGGCGGGAATCGAGAGCGCATCCATGCTGGTGGCCACCACGCCGTCGAACTGGCCGGTGGTGTACTGGTTGATGGATTCGATGTAGTCGTTGATCTGCACGATTTCGACATCGATATCGTACTTGTCGGCCCATTTATCCATGATCCCGGACGTCTTCACATAGTCCCAGGGAATCCAGCCGGCATAGATCGTCCAGGCGATCCGGAACGAATCGCGTTTTTCGGCGGCCTGGGCGCTGCCCAGGCTCAGGGCGGTGAGTGTGATCGCCACGCAGGCGATCATCAGGCGTTTCTTCAGGTGCATCGGTATCTTCTCCCGGTTCATGATTCAGTGGCCTCGACAAAAACGGTTCAGAAAAGCTTGAGATAGCGTTCGATTTCCCAGCGCGACACGGCGGTGTGATAGCTCTCCCACTCGGCCTGCTTGAAATCGACATAGGCGCCGAACATGGCCTCGCCGAAGACCTCGCGGGCCAGCGGGTCGGCAGCGAAATCGGTGATCGCCTCGCCCAGCGTGCGCGGCAGCATGGTCACGCCCATTTCGTCGATCTCGGCATCGCTGTAGCGGTACATGTTTTCGCGGTGCGGCTCGCCGGCATCCATGGCGTTCTCGATGCCTTCGAGACCGGCCGCTAGCACCAGCGCCGCGCCCAGATAGGGATTGCATGCAATATCCGCCGCACGGCATTCCACGCGCGAGCCCACGCCAGGAATGCGGATCATGTTGGTGCGGTTGTTATTGCCGTAGCAGGCAAACACCGGCGCCCAGGTGGAGCCGGACATGCTGCCCTGGCGGACCAGGCGCTTGTAGCTGTTCACGGTCGGCGCGATCACCGCGCTTATCGCCCGCGCATGCTTGAGCACGCCGGCGATGAACTGGTAGCCCAGCTCGGAGACGCCACAGCCATAGGGATCGCCGGCGTCGGGCGCGAACAGGTTCTCGCCGGTCTCGGCATCGGCCAGCGACATGTTGTAGTGGGCGCCGCTGCCGGTCTTGTCCGAATACGGCTTGGGCATGAAGCTCGCGAAGGCGCCGTGCTTGCGCGCGATCTCGTTGGCCATCATGCGAAAGAACACGAAACGGTCCGACATGGTCAGTGCGTCGGCGAACTTGAAATCGGTCTCGAACTGGCCGTTGGCGTCCTCGTGGTCGAAGGAATAGACATCCCAGCCCAGGCCGTTCATGGCCTCCACCAGCTCGTCGATGATCGGCAGGTTGTCCATCAGCCCGCGCGGGTCGTAGCAGGGTTTGGCCAGCGAATCGCGTTCGCTGAGCGGCGCGAAGCCGCCGTCTTCAGTCTCGCGAAACAGGAAGAACTCGGTCTCGATACCCAGATTGAAAGTGAAACCCAACGCCTTCGCGCGTTCGAGCTGGCGCTTGAGAATGGTGCGGGAGCAGGCCTCGAATGGCTCGCCGTCGAGATGCAGATCACCCGCGAACCAGGCCAGGCGCGTGTCCCACGGACAGACCGCAACCGAGTCGGCATCCGGCATCGCGGCGACTTCGTTATCGGAAATATCCTGCGGCACGCCGTCCAGCGCCGCGCCGGTATATAGCTCGCTGCCCTTGAACATGTTGTCCAGGTGATCGAGCGGCACGAACTTGCCTTTCACGCAGCCGTGGATATCCACATAACTGGCCATCGCGTACTTCACGCCCTGTTCTGCAAGACTCGCCTGTAGCGAAGCGGTATCCACGACATTTCCCATCGAATCGGTCCTTGGTTCCGGTATGAAACGGCAGAGCAGAATCGCCCTGCACTTCGAACGCAGCTGCACCGCGTTCCGAATCAGGACTTACAATATACATGCCAGCCTGTATATTTAATTCGAACCACCCTTTAACCACGATGCAGATGACGGATCGAAATATGAATGAAGAACAATGGGTTGAAGACTATTTCGAGCTCGGCGATTTCACGCTCGACAGCGGCGCCGTTCTGCAAGACGCCCGGATCGCCTACCTGGCGAAGGGCTCGCTGAACACGAAACGAGACAACCTCGTGGTGCTGCCAACGCACTATGGTGGTGCGATGGCAAGCAATCGCACCTGGGTCGAGCATCCGGGCAGCCCGCTCGCCCCCGGCGACTACTGCATTGTCGTCCCGGCCCTGTTCGGCAACGGCGAATCGACTTCGCCGAGCAATGCTGCCCCGCCTCAGCGCGGCGCCAAGTTTCCCTCGATCGCCCTGGCCGATAACGTGCGCGCTCAGCAGCAGCTGATTACGTCACGCTTCGAAGACGCCGCCCCGCGCCTGGTTGCCGGCTGGTCGATGGGCGGCATGCAGGCGCTGCAGTGGGCCGCCCTGTTTCCGCAACGCGTCGGCGCGGCGCTGGCTGTGTGCGCGACCGCGCACTGCTACCCGCACAACGCGCTGTTCCTCGACGGTGTAAAAGCCGCACTCGAAGCAGACCCGGCCCTGGCACGGGGCGAGGCACCCATGCGCGGGCTACGCGCCTTTGCCCGTGTCTACGTCGGCTGGGCCTATTCACAGCGCTTCTTTCGCGACGGTCTCTATCGCGCGCTCGGCTTCGAAAGCATCGCCGCCCTGCTCGACCACTGGGAAGCCGATCATCTCGCCCAGAACGCCCATGACCTGCTCGCCATGCTCGATACCTGGCAGCACGCCGATATTGCGGCAATGCCCGGCTTCGACGGCGATACGGCGCAAGCACTGGCCACGATCCGCGCGCGCACTATCCTGATGCCGTCCCGCACCGATCTGTACTTCACGGCAGAGGACGCTTGCAACGACGCCGCGCAGATCCCCGGCGCCGAATGCCGCGTGCTCGAATCCGACTGGGGCCATTGTGGCGGCGGGCCCGGTCGCGAGCCGGCTTCGATGGCGGCGATCTTCGAGGCGATGCGGACCCTGCTCGCGCCTGCAGGCTGAGAGCAACACTCTCAGCCGGTTCGTTCAGCCTGTAGCGCCTGCATGGTCAACTCGAACTCGCGATCGATAGGCTCGATATCGCGGGCCTCGCCCAGACCATTGTGGGCCCATTGCTACTCGCCAATCGCCGCCGTAGCCGGCACAGTACGGCTGATTTGCGGTGCCGCTCCACAACAGCACCACGCGCCAAGTAAGAGCGTCGGCTAATGGGTAGGCAGATGCGAGCGTCGAGAAATTTGGCCGCCGCGTTTACTTTGCACGAAGGTCGTCGAGATGATGGGTTGGCGCTAGCGACTTGGCAGACGCGTAGTGCCTTTCAGGCTGGGGGTCACCACCACGACCATCACGCTTCAAATCTCGATACCAAGGCGGGTCTCGGTGCACTGGCCGTATTTGCGTTTACGCTGGGCTTCGTTCACGAAGAGGAATTCCAGATCATCGCCATGTGTGCGGGTTCCGGAAGCTGTCTTTCGTTGATGCTCATTTATGCGACGGCAGTAATCGTCGCGCTCGTCGTGCTCACGCTTTTGCTGATCCAGGGCTTGTCGCACCTCAGCCATCGAATCGAACATGCGCAGCATGCGTTGACCTTAGTCTCCGCCTCGATTCTGGCGCTAATGGGTCTTGGCTTTCTGATCGGTTTTTTCTAAGTACGAAGTACAGCCACCCGCAGCAACTGCGGGTGGTTCGGCAAATAAGCGAACCGTATTAATTAGGTCGCCTGATGGTTGCTCTCGCGAGGCGCCTGCATGATCGAGCCAAAACGGGAGTAGAGCGCAGGCACCACGAGCATGTTGAGCGCGGTAGACGAGATCAATCCAAACAGAATGACCAAAGCCATCGGCGCCTGAATCTCGCTGCCCGGCTTGCCAAGGCTCAGCGCGAGTGGCACGAGCGCGAGGCCGGTCGCCAACGCTGTCATCAAAATCGGCGCCAAGCGTTCATTCGCGCCGCGTCGTACCGCATCGAGCGGCGTCGCGGCTTCGCCGGTCGCATGCAATCGTTGGATGTGATCCACCATGATCACCCCGTTACGGGTCGCAATACCGAACAGTGTGATGAAGCCGATGATTGCGGCGATGGAGACGATCCCACCAGCGATATAGACGCCGATGACGCCCCCGATCAACGCCAGTGGCAAATTCAACATGACCAAGATTGCGTCTCGCGAAGACCGCAAGGCCATCATGAGCAGCAGGAATATGCCTGCAATGACTAAAGCCCCGAGGAGCAATAGCGTTCTCGATGCATCCGCTGCACTCTCGAATTGCCCGCCGTACTCGATGTGATAACCAGTCGGCAAGTCCAATTCGCGGTCGAGTGTCTGTCGAATGTCGTTGACGACGCTGACAAGATCTCGTCCCGCGACGTTAGCGGCAACGACGCGCTGACGCTGAACGTTCTCGCGGCTGATGTTGTTAGGACCGTAGTCATGGCTGAGCGTGGCGACGGCATGGAGCGGAACCTGCGCGCCGGAAGCGGTCGTGATTAGAGTGGAACGTATCGCGTCCAGGTTCTCTTTGAAGCGGGGCGGATAACGCACGACCAAGTCGAATGCAGCCTGGCCTTCGAGGATCTGAGAGACTTCCGTGCCACTAAAGGCGGTTTCCAGGAATTCACCGACCTGACCGACGGTAAGGCCATAACGTGCCAACGCCTGCCGATCGAAATCGATATTCAGAAACGGAACCTGAGCGCGGCTGGCAAGTGACACGTCGACAGCGCCGGGCACATCCGTGACCAGACGTTCTGCCTGTGTCGCCAAACGTTCGAGTTTGGCCAGCTCCTCACCGAAGATCTTGATCGCAATGTTGGCGCGTGTGCCCGAGAGCATATGATCGATACGGTGTGAGATCGGCTGCCCGATGATGATGTTGGCGCCTGCGATCGCGCCGAGTTCTTCACGCAGCTCCGACAGAACGGCCGCTTTGCTGCGACCCGACGATGTGAGGCTGACATCGATTTCCGAGGCGTATACCGCCTGAGCGTGTGGATCGAGCTCCGCGCGACCTGTACGGCGAGCCGTCGCGACGACTTCAGGCGTGTCCAGCAGGACCCGTTCTACGCGTTGCCCAATGGCATCGGATTTCTCCAGCGATGTGCCAGGAAGTGTTACCACGCTAAGCGTCAAACTGCCCTCGTTGAATTCCGGCAGGAAAGAGCGTCCGGCTTGGCTTAATAAGACGATCGCGACTACCAGCATGGCGGTCGAACCGAGAGCAACGATCCGCCAGTGACGCAAAGACGCGGTCAACAGCGGCTGATACCCGCGCTTGAGGACTGCGATAAGCCGGCTGTCGTGCGTGCCGCCGACCGCCTTCGAACGTGAGAGGAGCCCCAGACTCAACACGGGCGTAACGGTCAGAGCCACGAGCAGCGATGCGCCGAGCGAAAGAACGTAGGCGAGGCCTAGCGGCTGCAACAGGCGGCCCTCGATACCCGTTAAAAAGAACAGCGGAACGAAAACCAGAATGATTATCAGAGTCGCAAAGACGATCGACGATTCGATTTCGCGAGTCGCTTCGAAAACAACTTGATGTGCAGGGCGCCGCTGGTTATCGGGTACGGTCCCGTTCTCTCGTAAGCGACGCACGATGTTTTCGACGACGATAATGGCGTCATCGACAAGAGCGCCCAACGCTATCGCAATGCCCCCGAGTGTCATCGTGTTGATGGTGGCGCCGGTGGCGCGCATCACGAGAACCGTGGCGATCACCGAAAGCGGCAATGCCAGCAGGGTGATCAAGGTCGCCCGCACGCTGACCAGAAATATGAAAACGATCGCTACAACGAGAACGGCGCCGTCGCGGATCGCGGCCGAAAGATTCTCGATGGCCAAGCCGATGAAATCGGCCTGACGGAACGCGTCGGTCTCGAGTCGCATGCCCTTGGGTAGGGACGTTTCGATGTCCGCGATTGCGGTGTCAAGGCGTTCGGTCAGGGCCAGTGTATTGGCGCCCGGCTGTTTCTGAATACCGAGAATTACGGCATCTTGCGCCCGATAGCTCCCGGTGCCGCGCCGCGGTGCCGTCCCGATCTCGACCGCGCCGAGATCGCTGACCTTGACGGGCACACCATCGCGTCGGGCAACCACGGTCTGCCGGATATCGTCGACGTTTTCGACTCGGCCGCGGCCGTGGATGAGGAACTCCTGGTCATTCTGAGCGTAAAAACCGCCCCCAGCGCTTTGATTGGTCTGACCCAGCGCGTCGATCACCTCGCCGGTGGTCAACCGGTAGGCGGCCAGTCGTTCGGGTTGTAACTGAACCTCGTATTGGCGGGTCAAGCCACCGATGGGAATGACTTGTGCAACGCCGGACACGGCCAGTAGTCGCCGCCGAATGGTCCAGTCCGCAACGGTCTTCATCGCCATCGGATCGTGGGCGTCCGAGACCAGCGCCACGAACATGATTTCGCCCATGACCGAGGTAATCGGTGCGAGTACAGGCGAGGGAATGTCGGGTGGCAATTGGCTGCGCGCGGTCTGGAGCTTCTCGGTGACGATCTGCCGCGCCCGATAGATATCGGTATCCCAGTTGAATTCGACGGTGATGACGGCCAGCCCGACGGTCGTGTTGGACCGAACACGTCGTACCCCGGCTGCCCCGTTCATGGCGGTCTCGATCGGAAACGTGACCAGTTTCTCGACTTCCTGCGGCGCCATGCCGTGCACTTCAGCAACGATGGTGACCGCCGGTGCGGTCAGGTCGGGGAATACGTCCACTGGCGTGCGCAGCGCCTGCCAGCCGCCCCAGACCAATAAAAACGACGCGACTGCCAGCACAAGAATGCGATTCGCCAGCGAGGCACGGATAATCCGGTCAATCATGAATTCGCCAGCTGGCTAGTGGGCGTGGCCGTGGCCGGCCTCAGCCGGTGCCGCGGCTGCCAGACGCACTTGGTAGGCGCCGTGGACGACAACGCGGTCGCCCGATTCGACACCGTTATGGACCGCGATATAGTCAACGCCACGCAGTCCCAACGTGACGGGGCGCCTCTCGAAGCTCTCACCCCCGCGTTGTATGTATACGACCGGCTGGCCATCGTCCTCGATGATTGCACCGCGGGGTACCGCCAAAGATTTCACGCGCTCACCGGTGTATACATGGGCGTCCAACCCCTGGCCGACAAGCGGCGTTGCGTCATCGGCGTCGAATTCAAAGATGACGGGCACCGTGCGGCTGACCGGGTCTATCACGCCGCCAGATGTGATGAGCCGTGCATTTCGATCGACGCGCAGTTCCTTGCGTTTGCCGTTGAGCTCGAACCATGCGCCGCTCGGCTGCTGCAAGCGATTGGCGTCGGCCTCGGGGATGCGTGTTCTTAGCCAGCGTTTATCGCTCGCCGCGATGTGCATGAGTACCTGATCGGAGCCTACGGCTTCGCCAGGAACCACGCTGACCTCAACGATACGACCACTGATGGGCGCTACCAGGGGTACGCCGCTATCTTGGTCGCCTCCTTGATACTGCTCCAGACGAGACCTAGCGGCGTCGCGTTCGGCGCGCGCTATGCTTGCCTCGTTGCGCGCCTCGCGCACCCGGTGTGCAGCGATCGCCCCATCCTCGAGAAGCCCGGAAAGACGCGCCACGTCCTCACGTGCGAGACGCAGCCGGGCGTTCGCACGCTCCACGGCGAGACGAAGACTGGCGAGATCCACGCCGCTGCCCAATCGCGCCCGCAAAGTGCCGATTCGCTCGCCTTGTTTGACCTCTGCGCCGACCACTGGGTAGCGGTCCCCATAGGCGGAGAAGTGGCCTTCCGCAGGGGCTCGCACGCGTGCGGTGCGATCACCCGGTGGTTGTAGTTCCGCGGTCGCGAACACCGTTGCTTCGAGGTGGCGCTCGGCGATCACGTCTGTACCGAACTCCGCCTGCCACTGCTTTTCTTTCAGAAAGCTGATGGTACCGCCCGATTCAGAGCTGTCGCCCTCCACGGCATCAGGGGTCGCATGGACGGTGATCTGGCCTAGATCATAAGTGGCCGTCAGCTCGGGCGTTTCCACCGTCACGTTAAGGCTATAGACGCCCGCGTCTCGAGGATGGACCACGGGTGTAAAGACACCGGGCCGCGTCGGGGCGCCGATGCGAAAACGCGCATGGGTTTCGCCATCACGCATCAACCGCACGTCGAGAATGCCTTCCTGTACTGGACCGTAATCTGAAAGCCGAGTGACGTGTGCAGCAAATTGCGAGTCCATTCCGGCTACAAGCGCCGGAAACTCGACGAATAGCTCACTATTGTCAGCGTATTCCGTATACACGAGAGACGGCCGCTGCTCATGGCCATTCTCGTCGTGGGCATGTCCGTGCCCCTGATCGTGATCGGCGCTGCAAGCAGAAAGCGCAATCAGCACGCCCAACGAAGAGGCCAGCCGTCTAATGGGTGTGGCTGCCATCTTCGCCTTCATGACTGTGCTCAGGTGTCTCGTCTGCGGCCGCGTCGGCTTTCTCTGAGTTTCCCTCCTTATAAAAGCTCTGTGTCTCGGGCGCCTTTTTTTCGTGCCCGGCGTGCGATGCGTTGTCAGCGTGCGCCTGGTCGCCGTCGTGCGGATGGCCCTCTCCGGCCTGGCTACTACCAGCGGCGACCAGAAGCGGCGCAGCGACGAGTAAGCCGATGGACAGCGTTTTATTCCACATAAGTAATCCTCGGATTGAGTGTTTCCAGTTCAATGAACGTATCTCGTGCGTGCTTCTGAAATTCGAGTAGACGCAGCTGCGCGTCGAGCACGTTCTGGTATGCATCGACGAGTTCGAGCACACCGGCTTCTCCACCGCGATAGCCCGCTTCAGCAGCTTGGAGCAAGGCGCCAGCGGTTTCAGTGTCGTTTCGTTCAAAACGCTTGGCACTTTTGATCAGCGCCTGAAGTTTGTCCCGACGCCCGCGAATCTCGCCGGTAAGTCGCGCTCTTGCGAGGCTGTGCTGCGCCTCCTTGGCGACCGCATTCGCGCGCGCTCTTGCGCGCTCGCCCTGATTCCGATCGAACAATGGAACGCTGATGCTCAGGCTTACCATGTTGCCGTCGAACTGACGTCCGTTTTCCCGGAGTTCCTTGCGGCCGACGCCGACCCTTATATCCGGGATCGCGGCGCGCTGTTCTGCGCGAGCGGTCAATTCGTCGGCTCTGGCCCGCGCTTTAAGTTCTTTCAGTCTGGGTAGGCCGTTGCCCTGCTCGAGATAGGCGTCCAGAGACAACGGCGCCGTTGGCATGATCTGCCCCTCGAGCGGCCTCGCCGACTCGATGTCCTCCATTCCCAGCAGTGCCATAAGTTCGGAGTAGACGCGCTTGCGTTCGGCGCTCGCGCGCACCGCGCGAGTATCCAGCGCTGATAAGGCTCGCTCCAGACGAACCACGTCATAGGCTGCCGCTTGCCCGGCCTCGTGTTGCTTGCGCACCCGGGTCACTAGAGAAGCCAAGCGCTGCTGCGATCGCTTAACGATCTGCAACTTGGATTGTTGATAGAGCGTTTCGAAAAACAATCGTTGCACTTGTGCCCGAATCTCAAGGCGCTCTGCGCTGGCTGCATGTTGCGCCGCTTCGAGGCGCTGAGATGCGGCGTCGCTGCGAAGACCACGCTCGCCTGATACATCGATGGACTGGTATAGCCAGTAGAAGCGTTCGCGTGATGTCGTATTGGCCAGATCAATCGACTCCCGCGATACCGACAGCTCGGGGTTAGGCCAAGCCGAAGCGGCCGTGACGTCGCCAGCAGCGCTGTCGCGCCGTGCGCTAAGAAGCTGAATGAGTCCCTCGCGTGCCAAGGCCGTGCGTTCGGCTTCTGCGACGGTAAGCGGTGCTTGCGCATGAGCCAAACAGGTCGCAAACAGAACCCATGTGGCCGTCGCAAGAATTAAGGTGTTGCGGGCAAGCACGCTCAATGTCCCACCACCGGAAGGAGCCATTCGGTCCAGTGATGCAGTTTGACTCCGATTGCGAGACTGCTCGCCGAAGCGAACGCCACGATTCCCGCAATCCATACCGACACGCGCGGATATGAGCATACCGGCCCAGCCAACAGCGATTCGACACGTGTGGTGAGATCGCTATCGATCAAGTGGCAGGCTACGACGTTATTGTGCTGCGCCGAGCAGCCCTTTTGAAGTCGCGCTACGGTTACGAGACAAGCCGCGACGCGTAGGCGATCGCCGACGTGCTCGGCCACCGTTTCGTCGCACCGCTGCTCGATAGCCAATCGCCACTGAGCCCGCAGGCTGCGCCCCGTCTCAGGCCACATCAGGTAGGACAGTGCTTGAACGGCCAAACCGAACAGGATGTCGTGTCGACGAATATGAACGCGTTCGTGCGCCAGAACAATTTCAAGCTCTCCGGCGCTAAGCGAGTTTTCCAAACCGCGGCTTACGAATATTTGCCCCCGTTTGAGGCCGGCGGCAAAACCAAACGGGTTTGATGTCTCAAGGCGGAAGTAGTCTGACCGCTCAGCAGGCTGCGCCATCCGCTGGAGTGTCTTGAGCTTGTCGAGGGCGCTCACAAAGCGTCGCACCCCGAAAAGAGAAGCAGCCACGGCAAGCAAGCCCAACGAAAGGCCTGTCAGAGCTAGCCAGCCCGGTAACACGACCTGAGGAGCATGCCACTGGCAAAGCGCAGCGTACCCGTCCGTATCGCCGCCACAGTGCCATCCGTGCCCCGCGTCGAAATAAGCCAGGGGGGCGGAAAAAGCCACCGCGAGCGCAAGGGCCACAAAGATCGGCAGTAGCAACAAAACGAAAAGTAAGCGCGCGCGTGCCGTTGGACCTGTCTGAGCCAAGCGCGATTTCAAGCGCCCGAAAGCAAACCCACTCAGAAGCGCTCCGAAGATGACGCCGACAGTGAGAAGCAGCGCGTAGCTTGAAGCCGCATGAATCCAGCCGCTCATTACTTGGGCTCGCTGTTTCGACGCTCGTCGATGAGTCGCTGCAATCGATCGAGGCTATCGTCGTCTTCTTTACCGGCCAGGTTTAAAAACGCGGCGAGCAGGGCATTCGAATTATTGGCGCCCAGGCTCTCAGCGATCTGGCTGGTTGTCTGCAGCAACAGGTCTTCGCGACTAAGGCGCGGCGAGTAGACATAGGCTCGGCTATGCTTTTGCCTACTCAGCAACCCCTTGCGGGCGAGCCGCTCTAGGGTCGATTGAACTGTATTAAGGCTCCGCGGCGCGTCACCTTGGAGCGCCTCATACGTCGCTTTGACGTCAGCCGATCCGGCGCACCAGAGGTGCTCCATTACGGCGATCTCAAGATCGCCTAAAGGTAGGCTGACTTGTCCCTTGGCCATCTACTGAACCTCTCGCGATCTGAGAAGCTAGTCTCTGCCCCCGAAAACCGACTGTCAATCGGTTTTATCTGCTGGGGACTGACTACGCTCTGAACATCATGATTCAGGAGCTAAAAATAGAGGTGGCCGTGGAAGGAGCGAGGGACTGACGACTCGCTCTCACCAACCTATTTACGTCGGCTTCGGGTCGATAGCCGCCGAAAGCGAAGCTCATGGCCATCGACTTATCTAGCTGATATCTAGGTCAAGCCAGCTACTCGGCCGTGGCGTAATGTCGCAGCCTGTCGGGGATCGCAGTTGGTCGCTTGCCCTGCCTGTAAGGTAGGGCCGCTGAGCCTGCAACGGATGAGGAGTACACGCGAACGAGCCGCTGGATCTGGGCCGTCTGGGCCCTGGTCGTCGTTGCCTTTGTATTGCCCTACGGGCCGCTTCGCGACGTTCATGCGTGGTACGGCAGTTTTCTAGTCTGGACCCTGATCGGAATAGCCGTGTTCGCCGTCAACGTATTGATCACCCGAGATTTTACCGACGATCGAGAACTCGATGAGTAGCGGCCTGATCTGGCTCGCCATCGGCGTCTATCTGGTAATCGCGCTGGCAACCGCCTGGGCCGCGCGGTCGGGTGCGTCGAGCGATATGAGCGCCTATTTTCTGGGTGGCCGGCGCATGGGCGGCATGGTTTCCGCGCTCAGCTACAGCGCGACCACCTACAGCGCTTTCATGCTCGTCGGCCTGGCCGGGCTGACCTACGCCGGCGGCATCGGCGCATTCGGCTTCGAGATCGTTTATTTCGCCGGCGTGTCGCTGATTTCGGTATTCGGGCCGCGTTTCTGGGCGGCCGGCCGCCGCTACGGCTTCGTTACGCCCAGTGAGATGCTGGGCCACCGGTATCAAAGCTGGGCGGTGTCAGTGGTGGTCACGCTCACGAGCTGCCTGTTTCTCATCCCCTACGCCGCGGTACAGCTCGCGGGCGTCGGCTATCTGCTATCCGGCATGACCGACGGCGCGATTTCGTTTACCACCGGTACTGTGGTCGCGACCGCGCTGGCGGTGGTGTTCACCTGGATTTCCGGCATCCGTTCGGTGATGTGGACCGATGCGCTGCAGGCGGCGTTCATGATCGTGGCGGCAACGCTGGTCGCGATCGTCGTGGTCAAGGCCCTGGGCGGATTCGGCACGCTGTTTGCCACGCTGGCACGCGATCATCCGCAAGCGCTGGCGGTGCCCGGCAGCGGGCGGTTCACTCTGTTGACGTTTGTCGGACTGACCATGCCGTGGTTCTTTTTCAGCCTGTCGAACCCGCAGGTCAGCCAGCGGCTGTTCATGCCGGCCTCGTTGACGGCGATGCGACGCCTCATTCTCGGTTTCATGGTCTTCGGCCTGATCTACACGCTGGTCGCGGTGATCTGGGGCTTGGCCGCCATTGTCGCGTTTCCAGATTTGGCCAGCGCGGACCAGGCGACCCCGACGCTCCTCGGTTCGGACTTCGTGCCGCCGGTGCTGGCCGTGATTGTGATGGTGGGCATTCTTGCCGCGGCGGTGTCGACCATCGACTCGATCATGCTGACGCTGTCCTCGATGCTGGCGCGCGACGTGTACGCCAACCGCCGCACCACGGTTTCTGAGCGCACCCAGCTCAAGGTGGGCCAGTGGGTCATCCCGGTGATCGCATTGGCCGCGTTCGTGTTTGCCCAACTCAGGCTCGATCTGATCGTGGTGCTCTCGGTTGCGGCTTCGGCCGGGCTGGTGGTGGTCGTGCCTGCCATTATCGGCGCGTTTTTCTGGCGCCGCGGCACGGCGACCGGGGTGCTCGCGAGTGTGACGATCACCGGGCTCGGCGTGCTCGTGAGCGAGGTCAGCGGCATCGACTTCTTCGGTCTGCCAACTGGGGTCTGGGGGCTGCCCATGAGCACCCTGATCTTTGCCGGCGTCAGCCTGGCGACGCGGGCGCCGACGAGCGTCGCCGAGGCGTTCATGGCTTGCGCCAACGGCGACCAATCCAAGGTTTCGGATACCCCCGAAGCCGGCTACGCCAACAGGGTTCTCAACCGTTCGGGGAACCCATAGCGTTCGACTGGCTTGCCATATCAAATACGCGTACGGCTGCTCTCCCTCGTTTAATGACTTAATGATCGGAAAGTTCTCAGCGCAGCAGGCGCAGTCTGCCGTGGGTTGTATTCGGCAGTATCGCTTTGGCGGCGAACCAGAGTTCTACGATCTAGAGGTCTTAATATCAGCCTAGAGTAGACTCACTGCGTACCGCCCGATCACGTCCTTGCGCTTTGGCTTCGTAGAGCGCTTTGTCGGCCCGATCGATGACAATTTCTGGTGGCTCATCGCACAGCGTCGTCGTGACGCCCGCACTCGCAGTGAACGGCACGTTTTCCCCGTTGACTTCCAGGCCTGCGGCACGAACACGACCCAGCAGTCGTTCTACCGTAATCATGGCCGAGGCGCCGGCTGTGTCGGGTAACAGCAGAATGAACTCTTCGCCGCCCCAGCGGCCGATCGCGTCGGCCCCGCGAAGTGTCGATTTGGCGAGTTCGGCGAACAGCTTGAGTGCGCGATCGCCTACGGCGTGGCCGTGGCGGTCGTTCAAGCGTTTGAAGTTGTCGAAGTCGACCACGACGACGCTTAGCGCGCGAGCGTAGCGACGGCCACGTTCAATCTCACGCTCGAACTGCTGGGCAATCAGCCGCCGATTCCCTAGACCTGTGAGCTCGTCGAGCGTGGCCAGTTGTTTAAGTTGATCATGTGCGCGTTGCAGTTCCGCCAAATCTCGCTCACGAAGCAACTCGTGATTGAGCCACTGAGAGAACATGCCGATCAGGTCGAGATCGTTCTGCGTGAACTCACCGGTCGGGGAGGTGCTCGAGAAATTGAGCGTCCCGATTGTTTCACCATCGATTTTCAGTGGCGCGCCGATGTAGGACTCTAGAGCGAACCGCTGATAGCAAGGGTGGTTGCATAGCGCGCTTTCGCCCGTTCGATCGACGGCATACGGGCCATCTTCGACAAGCATGTTGCAACAGTAGGTTTCAGGCAGATCGAAGACCTGCCCGGCCTCCAAAGATTCTGTGCGATCCACGGCGTCGATAATTTCGTAGCGATCACCGTCGATGCGACTGACGATACCAATCGGCATCCCGAAGTGCTTACAGCCCAGCTCCAGGATCGCCGTCCGCCGTTGCGCGAAACTCAGTTCGGGGTTGGACGTGATTTCATGCAGGCCGTGCAACGCCTTTTCCGAAGCTACGCGACCGGACAGATCTCGAATAATGCCGAGATACAGCACACCGGAGGCATCCGAAGCGGGAATGCGTCCGCCGATCGTCTCGCCATCGAAGACACTTCCATCCTTGCGCCGGTAGCGCATCAGATAGGCCTCGTGTGGCCCCTGCGCATTTCGATTGAAGCGTTTCCGGCCTTGCTCACGAAAGTCGGCCGTGTCCTCATACAGCTCGGCCGTGCTCAGTCCAATCAACTCCTCCCGGCTATACCGAAACAGCGACACCAAAGCATTGTTGACGAGAATGATGTGCCGGTTCGCATCAGCGACGACAACCGCTTCTGGAATATCGGCGAAGGTGTGGGCCAGCAACAGCTGTAGGGCGTCGTCGCCAAAGGGCAGCGTATTGCCTCCGGTCGCGTTTTCGATGAGTGAGTTCATTGGGCCTTGCGTGTGCTAACGCCGCCCATAGCGGACGTCGCTGTGAAACCAGCTCGCGATTTTCCACCCACCACGCATGGGGGGGGGTGGCGAATAAACGGCGGTGTCTATCCGTAAAATAACGGGGTCTGTATATCTTTTCAATTCGCTAGCGTTTCGCTTGCGTCGGGATCGATAAATGTCTGCTAAGGGTCAGTAGCAAACCTTTCGCAGAAGCGTTCCATCGATCGCAAGATCAGCGCGATTAGTGTACGTGCACAAACCTGTCGCACCGGACTAATGATTACTGCAGCGCTTGAACGGCGCAGGGGAGAACGCACTCACCGGGGACTCACTGGTTTTTTTGATTTGCGTTTAGGGGCGTTTGTTCGCGGGCCGGCGCTGGCCCCGTTACAAGAAATTATGCGAAAACCATAAAAAAAGGCCGCCATCCGAAGATGGCAGCCTTTTCAGGCTTCGCGTTTTTCGCAGCGCTTTAGGCCGTGGCCTGGACCGCCTTGGCGAAGATATCCGCGCCTGCGTCGATCTGCTCGCGGTTGACCACCAACGGCGGCAGGAAGCGCACGACCTGCTTGCCGGGGCCACAACGCAGCAGCAACAGACCTTCTTCCTCGCAGGCGGCCGCGACCGCGCCGGCGCGGTCGCCGTCGGGCTTGCCGTCCTTGGTGAACTCGACGCCGACCATCAGGCCCTTGCCGCGCACGTCGCCGATGCCGGCATCCTTGTCCTTGATCGCGTTCAGGCGTTCGCCCAGATGGGCGCCCTGAGCGGCGGCGTTGTCGACCAGGCCTTCGCCCTCGATCACGTCGAGCGTGGCGAGCGCCGCGGCACAGGCCACGGCGTTGCCGCCGTAGGTGCCGCCCTGCGAACCGGGCCAGCCCTTTTCCATGATCGCCTGCGGCGCGGCACAGGCCGACAGAGGAAAGCCGCTCGCCAGGCCCTTGGCCGTGACCACGACATCCGGCTGCACGTCGAAATGGCTGTGGCACCAGAACTTGCCGGAACGGCCATAGCCGGCCTGGACTTCGTCCATGCCCAGCAGCATGCCGTGGTGGTCACAGCGCTCGCGCAGACCCTGCATGAACCGGGTATTGGCCGGAATGAAACCGCCCTCGCCCTGGATCGGCTCGATGAGCATGCCGGCGGTATCGCCCGGCGCGCTGATCGTCTGCAGGATGTAGTCCAGTTCGCGCAGGCAGAAGTCCGTGGCCTCTTCCTCGGACCAGCCATAGCGATAGCTGTTCGGGAACGGCGCCACGACCACGCCGCCCATGATCGGCTGCAGGCCGGCGGTGTAGGCCGTGCCGGACGTCGTCATCGAAGCCGAGCCCATGGTGCGGCCATGAAAACCGCCGTGGAAAACGACGATGTTCGGGCGGCCCGTGGCGTGACGCATCAGGCGCATGGCCGACTCGGCCGCCTCGGTACCGGCACTGGCATAGAACACCGCGTCGATATCGCCTGGCATCTTCTCGCCCAGACGCGCGGAAAGATCCTGAATCGGCTGATGCATGATCGTGGTGTACTGACCGTGGATCAGCTTGCCGACCTGTTCCTGGGCGGCCGCCACGACCTTGGGATGGCAATGGCCGGTACTGGTCACGCCGATACCGGCAGTGAAGTCCAGATAGCGCTGGCCGTCCTTCGCGTACAGATAGCAGCCTTCACCGCGTTCGACTTCGACGCGGGTGGCCTGCTTGAGCAGCGGGGACAGGTGGCCGGGGCGGTTTGCCGTCATGGCGGTTCTCCAGATGGTGTTCGTGATGGCGCTTCGCGCGAGACTAGACCTGATGAACGGGGGATTCAATCACTGCGTGAACCCCCCGCCGATTGCCCGTCAGGCCTTGCGTACTAAAGCACCGCGTGCAGACGGGCCGATCGCGCAGCAACACGCTGGGCGACCGCCCCGCCCGCGGCTTCAGAAGCCTTCGATGATCGCCGTGCCGATGGCGTCGGTCGCCCGGCGCTCCTGGCCGTGGGCGAGCAGATCCGCCGATGCGGCGTCGCGCAGTCGGTTGGCCGCCCGCGCGGCGCTCGGATCCTCCACGCCCATCCAGTCCAGCATCATGGCCGTGGTCAGCAGCATGGCGGTGGGACCGGCCATGTTCTTGCCGGCGATATCCGGCGCGCTGCCGTGGGTCGGCTCGAACATCGGCGGGCGCGAGCGATCCGCCGGATTGACGTTGCACGACGGCGATACGCCCATGCCGCCGTTGAGCACGGCCGCAAGGTCGGTGAGGATGTCGCCGTGCAGGTTCGAAGCCACCACCACGTCGAACATCCACGGATGGCTGACGAACTTCATGCAGGCCGCGTCCACCAGCTCGTGGTGGGTGGCAACGTCTGGATACTCCGTGGCGATGCGCGCGAAGATCTCGGTATACATGTCGCCCCAGTGCGCCTGGGCGTTGCGCTTGGTGATCACGCAGACCTGACTTTCGCGTTCATCGCGGCCGAAGCGGCGCTGCCGGCCCTCGGCCTTGCGCTCCGCTGCGCGCATCCGCGCCTGCTCGAAGGCATGACGAATGATGCGATCGGTCGCACGATGCGTGAACAGCGCCAACTGGGTGGCGATCTCGTTGGGCGTGCCCACCGCCTGTCGCCCGCCCTGGTTTACGTACTCGCCCTCGCTGTTCTCACGAATGACGAGCATGTCGATATCCTTCGCCCGCGGGTCCGCCAGGAACTGCGGCGCGCCCGGTAACGGCCGACAGGGGCGCTCACAGGCCCACTGGTCGAAGTGCTTGCGAATCTGCAGCAGCGGCCCGAGCGACACGGCATCCGAAAGCAGATAACGGTTGGGGTCGTCGATCGGGCCGGGGTCGCCGAGCGCACCCAGCAGAATCGCATCAAAAGCGGCCAGCTGGTCGAGATAATCCGCCGGCGCACTTTCGCCGTGCTTTTCGTGCCAGGCATGCGACGGCCATTCGAAGGTCTCGCATTCGATGGAAAGATCCGGCTCCTTCTCACAGAGCGCCTCGAGCGCACGCGTGGCCTGAGTCATGACCTCGGGGCCGATACCGTCGCCGGGCAGAACCGCGACGCGCCATGTCTTTTGCTTGTTCATGGGCGGCAGGCTATCACTGTCGTCGCGCCCTGCGCAGGCCTTTTTTACGACCGTCTCAGCGCGCTTCGCGGCGGGCGCGGAAAAAGGCTCGCAGAAGCGCCGCACTCTCCTCGGCCAACACGCCGCCGACATGGGCCACGCGGTGGTTCAGGCGTGCTTCGTCGAACACCGAAAAGATGGAATGGACCGCCCCGGCGCGAAAATCATCCGCGCCGTAGACCACCCGCTCGATACGGGCATGGCCTATCGCGCCCGCACACATCGCACAGGGCTCCAGCGTGGCGTAAAGCGTGGCGCCGGGCAGCCGGTAGTTGCCGACCGCGGCACAGGCGGCCCGCAACGCACGAATCTCGGCATGGGCGGTGGCGTCGTGTTCGGCAATCGGGCAATTCCAGCCCTCGCCGAGCAGTCGATCGTCGCGTACCACCACCGCGCCCACGGGCACTTCGCCCGCGGCCTCGGCACGGCGCGCCAGCGCCAGCGCGTGCTGCATCCAGCGCCGATCGGCTTCGCTGGCCCTCGAGCTGATATCCGGCGTGACCGTATTCATGGCGACGAGAGGATACAGCGACGGGCCGCACGGCGCGGCACGCCGGCCACTGCGCCGGTCATCATCCCGTAGTGGGCACCAGCGGCGCCCCGGCGCGATGGCGGTGCCAGAACACCACCGCGGCCAATAAGCCGATGCCGACCAGATCGGTCCAGCTGCCCGGCTTGAGCAACAGCAGCGCACCGACAAGCATGAGCAGGCGCTCGTACCAGTACATGCGGATCTTCAGATAACCCTGGGTCGCGGCCACGAAGCCGAGCATGCCGACCAGCGCGGTCACGATCACCCAGCCCGCGTAATACCAGCTGCCGACATTGATCAGCAGCAGTTCCGGGTTGAAGAAGAACATGAACGGCAGGATCGCCGTGCGCAGGTCGTAGATGAAGCCCTGCACGCCGGTGGCGATGGGATCGGCCCGCGAGATCGCCGAGGCGGCATAGGCGGCCAGACCGACCGGGGGCGTGTCGTCGGCGAGGATGCCGAAATAGAACACGAACAGATGCACCGCCACCAGCGGCACGACCAGGCCCGCTTCGCCGGACAGATTCACGATCACCGGCGCGACCAGCGCGGCCATGACGATATAGTTCGCCGTGGTCGGCAGACCGATGCCGAGAATCAGCGAGGTGATGGCACTCAGCAGCAGCACGATCCAGATATTGCCGCCCGAGAGCACGTCAAGCACCTGGGTCAGGCCATAGCCGAGATTGGTCATGGTGACCATGCCGACGATGATACCGGCGGCACCCGTGGCGATCGCGATCGTGGTCATGTTGCGCGCGCCCGTTTCCAGGCCGGATACGATCAGGCGCAGGCCCTGCCACAACCCGGCAACAAGATTGCCGCTGCGCACGCCCTTGACCACTTCCTGCACCAGAATCAGCGCCGCGAGCACCACCGTGGCGTTCAGCGCACTGCGCTCGGGGGTGAGGTTGGCCCACATCAACTCGTAGAGCAGAAAGGCGACCGGGATCAGGTAGTGCACACCGCGCACGAAGGTCGGCCAGAACGGCGGCAGGTCGGCACGCGGCAGCCCCTGCAGGCCGAGCTTGAGCGCTTCCAGATGCACGACATAGAGCAACCCGAGATAGGTCAGCACCGCCGGCACCAGCGCGTGGATGATCAGCTGCGAGTACGGCATGTCGATGAAGGTGGCCATGATGAACGCCGCCGCGCCCATGATCGGCGGCATCAGCTGGCCGTTGACCGAGGCGGCCACCTCGGTCGCCCCCGCCTTGACCGGCGGGTAGCCGATCTTTTTCATCAGCGGGATCGTGAAAGTGCCCGTGGTGACCGTATTCGCGGTGGACGAACCGGAGATCACGCCGGTGAGCAGACTCGCCACCACCGAGGCCTTGGCCGGCCCGCCGCGAAACGTCCCCAGCCCGCTATAGGCGAGATCGACGAAATACTGGCCCGCCCCGGCCTTGTCCAGCAGCGCGCCGAACAGCACGAACAGAAACACGAAGGTCGCCGACACCTGAATCGGCGTGCCCCAGATGCCCTCGGTGGTGATATAGAGCTGCTGGATGATCTGCGGCCAGTCGTAGCCGTTGTGCAGATAGATCACGTCCGGCGGCGTGAGCGGGATGAGGCCGGCCGGCCCGGTGATCCCGTAAATGACCACCAAAGCGGCGATGATCGGCAGCGCAAGGCCGAGCAGCCGCGTCGCCGCAATGGCCAGAAACGCCAGCAGCGCGGTACCGACCCAGATATCGCGCGGCTCGGGCAGCCCGCCCTGCACCACCACGATGTTGTAGTAGTTGAACAGGATATACAGCGCGCTGGCCACACTGGCCGCCGCGAGCAGCCAGTCGTACCAGGGAATACGGTCGACCGCACCGCCCTTGCGCGGATAGGCCAGAAACGCGAGCGCGAAGCCGAAGGCCAGATGAATCGAGCCGATCTTCTGCGGGTTGAGGGTGCCGAAATAACTCGCATAGAGCTGGAACAGGCTCCACCCCACGGCAATCGTGACCAGCAGCCAGCGCTGCCATGCGATCGCCGGTTCGCGGCCACCATATTCGCTGGCCTTGACGATGTCCTCGGCTTCCGGCTTCACGTGTTCAATCATCGATCATCCCTGCACTGATCCTGGTCGTCGCTGTCGGGTGGTTGCACCCACGCGCCGCAACGCAAGAACCCCGGCCGCAACGACCGGGGTTCGGGTTTCGTCCATCCGGTCTCTATGGACCGATCAGGACGGCGGCATCTGGCTATCCTTGATCTCGATGCCCTGTTCCTTGAAGAACTTCACCGCGCCCTTGTGCAGCGGGATGGACATGCCCTCCAGCGCGCTGTCGAGAGTGAAGTACTTCTTCAGGTTTGGGTTCTGGATATCGTTGTAGAAGGCGTCCTTATTCTCGTTGAAGACGGTGTTCATGAATTGATAGATCGCCTCCTCGGGCAGCTCGGACGAGGTCACGAGCATGGCCTTGAGCGTGACGGCCGTGGCTGCGCCCATGTCGGGATAGGTGCCTTCGGGAATGTCGATCTGCGTGTAGAACGGATACTTGGCGTTGAGCGCCTCGATCTTTTCCGGCGAAATCGAGACCAGCTCGATCGGCGCGGTCTGCGCGGCCTCGGTAATCGCCGAGGCGCCCAGACCGACGGTGTAGAACATGGCATCGATCTGGCCGTCACGCAGCAGCCCCACGGCGCTGCCGGCGCTGCCGCGCACCGGCGCCTTCAAGTCGTCGATGCTCATGTCGAAGGCGCCGAACAGGTTCTTCACGTCCTGTTCCGTGCCCGAGCCGATATCGCCGACATAGACCCGCTTGCCCTTCATGTCGTCGAGGCTGTCGATATCCGCATCCTTGCGCGCCAGCACCTGGATGGTTTCCGGATACAGCACCGCGACGCCGCGCAGGTTCTCGATCGGCTTGTCCTTGAACGCCTCGACGCCGGAACCGTTGTAGGCGTAATAGGCGACGTTGTTCTGGCTCACACCCATCTGCAGCTGGCCGGCGCCAACCGCGCGGTCGTTGAACACCGAGCCGCCGGTGGAACGCGCGTTGGCACGAATATCGATGCCGGCCTCGTTCACGATCTTGGCCATGCCGACCGCGGTCGGGTAGTAGAGGCCGGTGGTCGAGCCGGAGCCAATGGTGATGAACGTACGCGCGCTGGCGAGCTGCGCACAGCCGAAGACCAGCGTGGCGACGACAAGCGTCTTGAGGATGCGGGAAAACATGATGGTGGCGGCCCCCTGTGTTTATGTTGAATCGGCCGTCGCGAGCGCGAGGCGGCCATGAATCGAGTCTAGCCGAGGCCGGAATAAACGCAAGGAGCGCGCCAGAAGCCGCCGGCGCCCGCGCGACGCCGCCCGTTCAGGCCGGAATCGCTGTCATATCGGGCAACGCCGCCGCCTGCTCGGCCAGGCGCTCGCGCAGATAGTCCACACACAGACGCACCTTGGGTGCGACGAATCGACGATGCGGATACATGGCGTGGATGGCCGCACAGGGCAACGGATGCGCATCGAGCACCGTTTCCAGACGCCCGCTCGCGAGATCCGCCTGCACGTCCCAGATCGATTTGAGCACCAGCCCGGCCCCCTGCAGCGCCCAGAGATGGGCGATTTCGCCGTCGTTCGTGGTAAAGCGGCCGCCCACGCGAACGCCGGTGCCGTCCGCGAACTGCCAGGTCGTCGGCGGCGGGTCCCCCATCAGCACGCAGTCGTGGTGCACGAGTTCGTCGGGACTGGCCGGGCGCCCGCGCTGATTTAGATAGGACGGCGCGGCACAGATCACACGCCGGTTCGGCGCGACCTCGCGGGCGATCAGGCTGGAATCGGCGAGCGCGCCGAAACGCACGGCGAGGTCGAAGCCGCCATCGACGATGTTCACCACCGCGTCGCTGGCATGCAGGCGCACGCGCAGGCCGTCGTGGATACGCTGGAAATCCTGCAGCAGCGGCGCGAGGCGACGGGCAAACGCAACCGAGGTGGTCACCCGCAACTCGCCGCTGGCCGCCCGTGCGCCGATCGCGGCCTGGGCCTCGGCGTCCTCGATCTCGGCCAGGATACGCAGACACCGCGCCTGAAAATCCGCGCCCTCGTCGGTGAGCGAAAGGCTGCGCGTGGTGCGATTGATCAGGCGCACGCCAAGGCGTTTTTCCAGCGCAGCCAGACGCCGGCTCACCACCGCCGGCGATAGTTCGAGCTCACGGGCCGCTGCCGACAAGCTGCCGGCGTCGATCACCTGCACGAAGACACGCATCTGAATGAGTTGGTCCGCCATCGACTTGCTGCACTCCCGTTTGGCCCGCGTCGCGGCCTGCCGCGCGCGGCAGACATCGGCAAGGCCGCGATTATTGCACAAAGCACAACAAACCCTTGGCGATTACGCCCGTTCTCGCCGCCGCTAACAAAGCCCAAACTACGCACATGAGCGATAGCGCAAACCACAAGACGTCGCCGGCGGCAACTGCGGTGGCCGTCACGCTCGACCACGCGACGCTGCGCACCGGAGATCTCGCCGGCCATCGGCAGTTCTTCCGGCGTCTGCTGGGCTTGCAGCCCGGCTATCGACCGGATTTCGGCTTCCCCGGCGACTGGCTTTACGCCGGCGATACGCCGCTGGTGCATCTGATCCCCGGCGGTACCGCCGGCGGTCACCCGCATGGGCCTGCAGAAACGATCGACCACGTCGCTTTTGCGGTCGCGGATATCGAGGCCGCGCGGCGGCGCGCGCAGGCCGGGGGCTATCGCTACGCGACAAGCCGTATCGACGAGCTCGCCGAGCGACGGCTGTTCGTGGAATCGCCCACGGGGATTCGTATCGAACTGGTCGAGCGCCCGAGCGGGACTTGATCGGCCCGCGACCCAACGCATTTTCCAACCCACAACGCTTTCAACAGCTCAGGACACAACCATGCAGATCGAACTCAACGGCAAAACAGCGCTGGTCACCGGCTCGACGCACGGTATCGGCTTCGCCATTGCCACCGGCCTGGCGCGCGCCGGTGCGACCGTCATCCTCAACGGCCGCAAGCCGGATCGGGTCGATACGGCACTGGACAAGTTGCGCGAGGCGGTGCCGGGCACGGATGCACGCGGCATTGCGGCCGATCTCGGCACCGCCGAAGGCTGCAACACGGTGGTCGAGGCCGAGCCGCGGGTGGATATTCTCGTCAACAACCTGGGCATCTTCGGCCCCAAGGATTTCTACGAGATCCCGGACGACGAATGGCAGCAGTTCTTCGACGTGAACGTCATGTCCGGCGTGCGCCTGTCGCGTGCCTACACACCCGCCATGGTCGAGGCCAGCTGGGGCCGCGTGATCTTCATGTCGTCGGAGTCCGGGCTCAACATCCCCGACGAAATGATCCAGTACGGCATGACCAAGACCGCCAATCTGTCGGTCTCGCGCGGCCTGGCCAAGCGTCTGGCCGGTACCGGCGTGACCGTCAACGCGGTGCTGCCCGGCCCGACGCTCTCCGAAGCCGTGCAGTCCATGCTCGCCGACAAGCAGGCGGAAAGCGGCAAACCCATGGAAGACGTCGCCGCCGAGTTCGTGCAGGAGGCCCGTCCGAGTTCCATCATCCAGCGCGCGGCAACGGTCGAGGAAGTCGCCAACATGGTGGTCTATGCGGCCTCCGAGCAGGCCTCGGCAACCACCGGCGCGGCCCTGCGCGTGGACGGCGGCGTGGTCGACAGCATCGCCTGATCGGCTATCGATAACGGTCAGCCGAATGCGTCGTATCGTTTTCGCGGTACGGCGCATTCGTCATTTCGGGGTCGAGGCATGGACGGTGCGCGTTTTGTCTCGCGCTATGCTCGATTCCAGTAACCCAGTCGCAGAACGCCATGAGCCAGACAACGCTTTCGCCGAACCATAGCCTGCCGGCACCCCAGATCGGCGCTACCACGGTCGGCCTTGGCGCCAGCGCGCTGCTCGGCGCCTGGCTGTTCGCCATGCACGGCATCGAACAGGGCCTGTTCTTTCTGATTGGCATCGGCCTGGGCGTGTCGCTTTATCACGCGCGCTTCGGTTTCACTTCGGCGTTTCGCCAGCTCATGGCTGTCGGCCAGGGCACGACGCTGCGCGCGCATCTGCTCATGCTCACCGTCGCCTGCATTCTGTTCGCGCCGCTGCTGGCATACGGCAGCACCCTGTTCGGTGGCGATCTGCAGGGCTATGTGTTTCCGATCAGTCTCGGCGTGGCGGTTGGCGGCTTCATGTTCGGTGTCGGCATGCAGCTCGGCGGCTCCTGTGCCTCGGGCTCGCTGTATACGGTCGGCTCGGGCCAGAGTTCGATCGTGATTACCCTGGCCGGCTTCATCGTCGGCTCGGTATGGGCTGCCCATGATTTCGCGTTCTGGATGCAGCCATCCCTGCAGTGGCGCACGGTATCGCTGGCCGATACGAACTGGGGCTATCCGGGCGCGATCGTGATGCAGATGGGCGTTTTCGCGGTGATCGCTGCAGCCACTTACGCCATCGAAAAACGGCTGCGCCCGCCGCGTCGACAGGCGCCGCCACACGCCCACGGCTGGGCGCGGATACTACGCGGTGCGTGGCCGCTGTGGGCAGGTGCCATCGCACTCGCCGTGCTCAATGCACTCACGCTATGGACCAGCGGCAAACCCTGGGGCATCACCAGCGCCTTCGCGCTCTGGGGCTCGAAGGCCGTTGCCGCGACCGGTGCCGATGTCGGCCAATGGTTCTACTGGTCCGAACTGCACGCCGGCGTGCTCGACAAGCCCGTGCTTGCCGACCGCACGAGCGTGATGGATTTCGGCATCATCCTCGGCGCGATGACGGCCGCGAGTATCGGCGGGCGTTTTTCCATCGCCAGCCATATTCCCTGGCGCACCGTGATCGCCCGGCTTATCGGCGGCGTGCTGATGGGCTATGGCGCCCGTATCGCCTTCGGCTGCAATATCGGCGCCTATTTCGGCGGCATCGCATCCTTCAGCCTGCACGGCTGGCTCTGGGGCGTGGTCGCGCTCGGCGGCACCGT
>MDSW01156298.1_pt1 | contig 29943 bp, 19 predicted proteins | sample 811171 | NCBI WGS metagenome assembly MDSW01 (sample SAMN05326641, study PRJNA326480) | marine metagenome | isolation source: seawater | place: Atlantic Ocean: North West | collected 2012 | reverse complement strand
TCAGAAATTAAAATAGCATCAGATTGATTAATCTCTATAGTGTTTGTATAAATACAAGAGTTTTGATCAGTTATGGTAATCGTGTAATTACCTGTACTTAGATTGTTTAAATCTTCTGTGGTTTCACCATTGGACCACTCGTAAATATATGGTGGTGCTCCACCATTTACCGTTAAATCAATAGAACCATCTGGCTCATTAAAACATGAACCAATAACATCAAAAGTTGCTATTAATTCTTCAGGTTCTGTAATCTCAACCTCTAAAGAACTAACACAACCATTTCCATCAATACCTATAGTTGAATCAATTACTTCTAATGTGTAAATTCCAGCACACAAATTATTTAAATCCTCTTCATTACTAAAAAAATCATTTGGACCAAACCAAAAGAATGAGTATGGTTGATTACCTCCAGATACATCAATGTTAATCTCACCATCACAATCATTAAAGCAATCTAAATTTTCTGTAAATGATGAAATAATTATTTCAATTTGCGGTGCCTCTTCAATTGTTCTTTCAATTATCTCGCAACAACCATTTGAATCTGTTATTGTTAAAGTATATGTACCGGCACATAAATTTGATAAATCTTCAGAATTTTCACCATTAGACCATTCAAATGAATAGGGAGCTGTTCCTCCAGTAACAGTAACATCAATAAAACCATTACAATCCCCAAAACAAATAACTGGTGGTTCCTGACCTGTGTTTACCTCTACAATTAAATCCTCAACCTCTTGCACTTCAAAAATAACAGGGTTGGATTCACAACCATTACTATCTTGAACAATATAAAGATATTCCCCTACGCATAAATTATTAATTATTAATTCATCTACAATACCATTTCCATCAGTATCATTAGCAGAAATACCGTTATTTAAATCATATATGGTTATAAAATCATTATCAATTAAATTCGAAATACTAAATAAATTATCATCTTCATTCAGAATACCATCATTATCATTATCTGGATCTCCATCATTTAATAATCCGTCATTATCACAATCATATGAAGGGCCTATGCAATCATCAACACCATCATTATCTGCATCAAATGGAAACGGATCTTCATAATCAAATAAACCATCATTATCATCATCAGGGTCTCCATTATTTAACCAGTTATAAGTATTGTCCTGATCAAACAAATCAGAATCACTATTAGAGCTTTCAAATATCAAATTATTATTTTGATCATAAACCTGAGAAGAAACATAAACAGTATAGGGGGCAACATAATCTTCATCTTCTAAAATATTTATTACTATTGAACCACTACACCCACACGTTAGACACTCTTCATTTGAATAAGTACCATCATCTAAACAACCATCACCATCAATATCATCGTCATTTTCATTTAAAATACCATCCCCATCAATATCAGGATCATCATCATTACAAGATGATATACAATTTCCATTTTCATCATATATACCGTCCCCATCAATATCATTATTTATAAATATTATTTCATTTGTTTCACCAAAACAATTTGGGGAAGAAACTTCCGAATTTGTTCCTATTGGAAGATAGATATCATTATCATTTGAAACTACCTGAAAATTAAAACAGCCGCTTTCAGCAATGATAAGAACAACAGTTGATCCACCATCATAAACTAGTGGAAATTCATTACAACTACCTGGCCCATTACCATTTCCATCCCAAACACCACCTAAGAAATCTCCACAATTAATGTCAGCTTGTTGGTCATAAACAAAATCATACATTGGAGGATTACTAAACAAATATTGTGTATTTACGTCTCCTAAATTAAATACTCCATTCCCATCTAAATCTATAAAGTCATCAACATTCAAAATACCATCTCCATCTATATCATCATCACTAGCATTATCACCATTAATATTATCAATATCCTCATCAATAGGACTATTATTAGATGTGATATTAGATAATCCATCATTATCTGTATCATTATCAAAAACAATAACAGTATAGGTTTCCATAGGAGGTGTCCAACCAGATAGTATTAAATAACTATCATTTGGATAACAATCTGGAACTTCATTTATATCAACACTTACATCATCAGCTGGACTTATTGAAAAAGAATCAAAAACACAACAACCATTTTCATCTGTTGTAATAACATAATAATCCCCTGCCACTAAATCAAAACAACCATTAGTAATCGTTGGATTAACTAAAACATCTTCAGATTCAGGTGTACAATTATCTAAAGGACCTATATTACCCTCATCCAAATAAAAAGTATATGTGTAATTAATTCCAAAACCTCCAATTGAAGAAGTTGTTACACAAGCTGGATAGCCAGAACAAGCAGGGGGAATAATATCAATACTAGTATTTATAATATCAGGTTGAATAATTTCAATTTCTAAACTCTGAGGGCAGTTGTTTAAATCTAATACACTTAAACTATAAATACCTGCACATAAATTTGATAAGTTTTGTTCATTACTAAAAAAACCATTAGGACCATTCCATTCGTATGTATAATCCGAAACACCGCCTGAAACAGTTAAATCAATAAAAGCATCACATCCTTCAAAACAAGAAACATCTGATGAAACAGATGAAATTTCAATTTCTGTTGGTTCAGTTAATATAATACTTTCAGAAATTGAACAATTCTCATCATTTAAATCAGTAATTATAACATCATAAATACCGGCAGATAAACCAACTAAATCTTCAGTTGTTTGACCAGAAGACCACGAAATTTGATAAAAACCACTACCACCAGAAGGTGTTAAATTTATTGTCCCATCACTTCCACCAAAACAAGAAATATTAAATCCATTATTATTGGATGTCTCAACAGAAACTTGTAATTCTTCGGGTTGAAAAACTTCAAAGGACTCTTCAATAACACATCCATTTTCATCAGTCACGGTTAAAGTGTAAGTTCCTGCGCATAAATCAGTTAGATCTTGAGAGTTTTCACCATTAGACCAATCAAAAGTATAAACACCATCACCACCTGTTACGCTCAAATTAATTGAACCACTACAATCGCCAAAACATGTATTATCTATAACTACACCTTCTAATAAAAGAGGTTGATCTGGTTGTATTATTTCAAAAGAATTTTCAATTTGACAACCATTTTCATCTAAAACAACTAATGAATATGTCCCAGCACATAAATTATTCAAATCTTGTGTTGTTGCTCCATTTGACCAAGTATAAGTATAATCACCTGTTCCTCCAAAAATATTTATATCAATAGAACCATCACAATCCCCAAAACAAGTTAATTGATCATTTATAAAAATTTCTTCTAATGTTAATTCTTGATTTGGTTCAGAAATAGTAATCACCTCACTCCAAGTACAATCAGGAAAAACAAGGTCTGTTATAGTTATTGAATATGAACCAGCACATAAATCAGTTAAGTTTTGATTGTTTTCTTGACCTACTGGAACGCCTCCTCCTTCAATAGAAGACCAAACATACTCATAATCACCACTACCTCCTGATGGAGAGATATTTATAATTCCATCACAATCTCCAAAACAACTTAATTCCAAATTAGATGTTTCTTCAATAATTACAGCAAAAGGACCAGGCCAAGTAATAATAAAAGTTTCTGTAAATTCACAACCTAATGCATCTGTTACTGTTATATAATAAGTATTTGCAGCCAACCCACTTATGTCTTCAGAATTACTAATAACCACATCTCCTTCACCATCATCATCACTATCAACACTCCATTCAAATAAGTATAATGGCTCTGTATTAAAAGAAGTTCCTCCACTAACATTAATATCAATGAATCCTAAATTATTACAACCATCACTATCAATAGAAGTTTCAATATTTTTTTCTATTTGTATTGAATCTGGTTCTATAATTTCTTGTTCAAACTCTACAGAACAGTTATTAGAATCGGTAATTGTAACAATATAATTTCCAGCTAAAAGATCTTGAACATCTTCATTAGTTTCTCCATTTGACCATAAAAAATTGTAAGGAGGGCATCCCCCAACCACATCAATAAATATAGAACCATCCGAATCCCCTGCACAATCTAAATCCAGATTAGATATAATACCATCTGCATTTTCTGATAAATTAATTTCAATAGGCTCTGGTTCAGTCACCTCAAATGTCTCGGAACAAGTAACACCTTCGCCATCACCATTGGAGTCAAATATAAAATCATTGTTATCGTCAGTTACTGTAACTGTGTAAAATCCAACTGATAAATTAGATGCCGTTTCTGTGTCAGAAATAACATTTCCGTTTTCATCTGTCCATTCGTATGTATAAGGGGGTACCCCACCTGAAACAATGGCTGTAATCTCTCCATCATTAGCTCCATTACAAGTAGTGTTAAATCCACATGTGTTAGATGAGGTACTTGTTATTGAGAGTTCTTCCGGAAAAAATAAATTAAATTGTAAAAACCAAAAAGCTTGATTGTCATTTATACCATCAGCAGGAGCATCATCACAATCTGTTGGAAAAGTAGCGACTAACTCAACCACAAATTGCCCTATACTATTTGTTAGGTTTTCAACATCATCAACACAAATATTTGAAGCAATAAAAGAACCTGAGCCAGGAACTGGAGTATAATCACAATTTGTTATACTGGAATCAGTTGGCCAAATTTCAAACTGTGTTAATAAATCTTCAAATCCTATACTTCCATTACCTGAAAAATCATTATTCAAATTTCCACCACCAAATGCATTAAATTGAACATCTTGTAATTCTCTAATTGTAAAATCAATATCTATTGTTGGATCTTGAGAATTAATTAAAAATGCAGAACATGGACCAAAACCTCCTTCACATCTTCCTTCCTCTTGATAGAAAACAGCTTCAACAGGAATTATAACACTTTCCCCAGGATTCCCTGTAACACTGCCAGAATAATCAATATAAGTTAAATCAAAATTTATAGTATTTTGAGTATATAATTTTCCAAAAGAAAAAAAGAAAAAAAGTACTAAAAAAATTAGTTGTTGAATTTTGGATTTTATACTCATAAAAATCATCTATTAATTTTAACTTATTAAGCTAATTTTGCAAGATACAAAATAAAGCAAATTATCTACCATCTATGACAAAGAAATTAACAGTTGAAATAAACTTAATGAATTAGCTTGTTATTGAGTTGTTTTATTGTTCGTTATTTTTACTTATTAAATCAAGATAAAAAATAACTTCAGAAACAAAATCCTTACTTAAATCAGTTTTTGTGTTAATCAAAAGGTCATATAATTCATGATTTTTCTTTCCTATTCTAAATTTTGCAGATGAATGTGAAATAATATAATCATATATTAAATTCTCTTCCTCTGATATATTAATTAAAACATCAAACTTTTCAGAAGTAAAATTATTTATTTTATCTGATTTAGGAAAGCCAAAAAAATTACAATCTTGTAAATTAAAATAATCAATATTTAAACTTGCCAAATTAAACTCATTCATTTTTTTTTCATTTACAAAACCTAACGCCTCACAAGAAATTCCTTTTTCTTTAAAATAGTCTATTAGCTGCCTGGTAAGATCTATATTCTCTTTTTTGAAACCATTAAATATTATACCTATTTTTTTTGTTTTTGAAAATGTTCGAAAAGGTTTTGAAACACCCTTATTATTATTTCTTCTAGCCCTATTAATAGAGGATTTAACAAAAAAAGACTGGATGATTTTTTTCATATAAATCAGTTTATATCTTTCAATTTAAGAAATCATAGCTAAAAAATCATCTTCTGTAATTAATTTTACACCTAATTGATTTGCCAATATTTTCTTTTTTGGCCCCATATTTTCGCCAGCTATAACAAAATTTGTATTATTCGATATTGAGGAAACATTTTTACCGCCATGCTCTTCTATTAATGTTTTTATTTCCGACCTACTTCTTTTTATAAAAGCTCCTGAAATAACAATTGATTTTCCACCTAAAATATTTGAGGAAATAACTTGATTTTCAGATTCTAATTGCACTCCTTTATTTTTTAATATTTCTATTAAAAAAAGATTTTTTTCATCTTTAAAATATTCTACAATGCTATATGCTATTTTTTCTCCTATTTCATTCACCATTTTTAATTCCTCAAAACTTGCCTTTGATAATCTGTCTATTGATTTAAATTTTTTAACAATTGTTTTTGCAACAGTTTCCCCAACAAACCTTATACCTAAACCAAATAAAACTTTTTCAAACTTAATCTTTTTTGAAGAATCAATAGCAATTAATAATTTTTCAATTGAAGTTTCTTCAAAACCCCTGAGATTCGTTAAGTCCTTTTTTGTTAATCGATATAAATCACTAACATTTTGTATCAAACCCTCTTCATATAACTTTTTAATTTGTTTTTTTCCAATACTATCAATGTTCATTGCTCTTCTACTAACAAAATGTTCTATTTTTCCTTTTATTTGAGGCGCACAAAAGTTATGATTTTTACAATAATGCTGTGCTTCTCCATAACTTCTTTCAAGTAAAAAATTACACTCAGGACATCTATTTATAAAAACTAATTTTTCTGAGTTAAACAAATTTCTTTTTGATAAATTTACACCAACTATTTTAGGTATAATTTCGCCTCCTTTTTCTAAAAAAATACAATCCCCTATTCTAACACCCAATTTAAAAATTTGGTCAGCATTATGTAATGAAGCTCGCCTTACTATTGTGCCACCAATACTTACTGGTTTTAAATTTGCAACAGGTGTAATGGCCCCTGTTCTCCCTACTTGATAAGAAATAGATTCTAAAATGGTTTCGACCTGTTGTGTTTTAAATTTATACGCTATTGCCCAACGTGGAAATTTAGATGTGAAACCCATATTTTTCTGCTGAGTTAAAGAGTTAACTTTAATGACTATTCCGTCTATTTCAAAAGGTAAATTTTTTCTTTTCTCTTCCCATTCTTTTGTAAAAGAAATAACATCATTTATATGATTTTTCAAAGTAATTTCTGATGGTATCTTAAAACCCCAATCTTTTGCTTTTTTTAGATTTTCATAATGATTTTTAGATGGTAAATTATCTCCAATAATGTAATATAAAAAACAATCTAGATTTCGCTTTGCCACCTCAATACTTTTTTGCATTTTTAAAGTTCCAGAAGCTGTATTTCTAGGATTAGAAAATAATGGTAAATTTTCTTTTTTTCTTTGGTTATTTAATTCAGAAAAAGTCTTCAAACTCAAAAAAATCTCCCCTCTAATAAAAAAATGATTAGGAAAATCACCTTGTAATTTTAAAGGAATACTTTTTATTGTCTTAACATTACTAGTCACATCATCACCTTTTACACCATCCCCTCTAGTTAAAGCTTGAATAAGATTTCCATTTTTATACTCAATACTAATAGAAACCCCATCGTATTTCAATTCACAAACATACTGTACTGATTCAGTAGTTAATTTTTTTAATCTTTTATCAAAATCTAACAAATCCTGTTCTGAATAAGTATTAGACAAAGAAAGCATTGGCTCTATATGCGGAAAAGTTTTAAAATCTGAAATTATATCACTCCCCACTCTTTTAGTTGGAGAATTTTGATCATCATACTCTGGAAACTGCTTTTCCAATCTCAATAACTCATCATATAATTGATCAAACTCAAAATCAGAGATTGAGGGAGAATTTAACACATAATATTTATGATTATGTAATTGTATTTCTTTTCTTAAAAATTTAATTTTTTTCTCTGGACTCATTATTATTAATAAATAATCTAGAAGTAAAGATATTATATTAATTGTGCTTTTACTAACCTTGGCTTGCCGTGAATATCATTTCTTATAACAATATTTTTAAATTTATTTTTTTTCAATAAACAAAAAATTTTTTCAGAAAAAGATTCATTAATTTCAAAAAAAAGAAGACCATTTTTTTCTAATTTTTTTTTTGAAACTAAAACTATTTTTTCGTAAAAAATTAAAGGATTAGCATCATCAACAAAAATAGCTAAATGAGGTTCAAATAAAAGAACATTTTGATGCATGTCTTTTTTTTGAGAATTTAAAACATACGGAGGATTACTTACTATTATATGTTGTTTTTTTAAAGATCTAAAGTCATCCTTTAAAATATCTGCTTGAAGAAAATCAACAGAAACATTATTTATTTTAGCATTTTCAATAGCCAAATCTAAAGCTGGCTTTGATACATCTATAGCAGTTAATTCACAATTAGTTTTTTTTGACAAACTAATAGCAACACACCCACTTCCAGTACAAATATCTAAAATTCTTTTTTTTAGATTAATATGTTTTAAAACCCAATCAACTAACTCCTCTGTTTCAGGCCTAGGGATTAAAACTTTTTCATTAACCCTTATCTTACAATCAAAGAAATTTTTAAATCCAATAATATAATGAACCGGGTAACCTGTCTTTAACTTTTCAACATAAGACAATATTTTTTTGAAATTTAATTCACTTAAAATTTTATCTTCTAACAATAGTGAAATTATTGTTTTTTTAAATTCAAACTCTATTAATAACCTTAAAATATTCTTGATTTCATTTTTTGAATATATTTTTTTTAATTCTTTTTGATAAATATTCTCTAATTCTATTAATTTATTCATATCATTAATTTACACAAAAAATGTACTTTTGGTAAATGACATTTCATGAAAAAATAATGAACAAGTGTCTAAATCTTGCCAAAAAAGGTTTAAACAAAACATTCCCGAACCCAATGGTTGGCTGCATTATTCTCTGCGAAAAAAATAAAATTATTGGAAAAGGGTATCATAAATTTTTTGGCTCCGAACACGCAGAAGTAAATGCTATTAATAGTGTCAAAGAAAAAAAACTCTTAAAAAAAGCCACTTTATATGTTAATCTTGAGCCCTGTTTTCATTTTGGAAAAACCCCTCCTTGTGTTGATTTAATATTGAAGAATGGAATAAAAAAAGTTATCATTGGAACAAAAGATCCAAATAAAAAAGTTAATGGAAAAAGTATTAAAAAATTACAAAAAAAATGTGAGGTTATAGTTGGTATATTAGAAGAAAAATGTAAAAAAATAAATAATAAATTTTTTGTAAATCAAATTTATGAAAGACCATATATAATTTTAAAATGGAGCCAAACCAAAGATTTTTTTATTAATAATGAAAATTACAAAAATGGTATTCAAAAAATAAGCTGTCCAGAAAGTCAAATTTTAACACACAAATGGAGATCGGAAATAGATGCAATTATGATTGGAAAAAACACTGCTCTTTTTGATAACCCAAAGCTAACTGTTAGAAAAACAAAGGGGAAAAATCCTATTAGAATTGTTATAGATAAAAATAATTCTCTACCTAAAACACTCAATATTTTTAACAAAGACAGTCAAACTTTAATACTCACATATAAAAAATCAGAAACAAATAATCCTAATTTAACTTTTTTAAAAATAAAAGAAGGTGAACTTTTAGATTCCATGAAAAAAATAAAAACCAAAGGAATTAATTCAATTTTAATTGAGGGAGGAAGAATATTATTAAACTCTTTTTTAAAAGAAAATTTATGGGATGAGGCAAGAGTATTTATTTCAAACAAAGAAAATAAAAAAGGAATAAAATCACCGGATTTTTTAATCCCTAAAAATAACAAAAAGATAAAAATTGGAATAGATGATTTACACACAATAAAAAATAAAAACATAATTTTTTAAACAATGGAAATATTAAAAAAAATGCAAAGTATTTTCGGACCTTCCGGAGAAGAGGAATTAATGAAAACTTTTTTAATTAATTATGTCAACGAAAATCAAAAAAATTGGAAAAAAAAACCAAAAATAATTTTTGGGGAAGAATTTCAAAATTGTTTAATATTAGTTTTTGGTAAACCTAAATGTGCTATTTTTTCTCATATGGACTCAATTGGGTTTACAGTTGGCTACAATAATGAACTAATAAAATTAGGAGGACCTATTGTAAAAAACGGAATCAAATTATTTGGAGAAGATTCATATGGAAAAATCAACACAAAAATAGTTTATAATAAAAAAACAAAAAAAATTAAATGTGATTTCAAAAGGATTATTGAAAGAGGAACAAATTTAGTTTTTGAATCAAATTGGAGAGAAACAAAAAAGTATATCCAAAATTGCTACATGGACAATAGATTAGGTGTTTGGAACTCTTTAAAAATTGCTGAAAATTTATTAAATGGCATTCTTGTTTTTTCTTGTTGGGAAGAAACAGGGGGAGGATCCGTTGGTTATCTTGCAAAATACATTTATAAAAAATATAATGTTCGACAAGCATTAATTTCTGATGTAACTTGGGTGACTAAAGGTATTAAATTTGGCAAAGGAACAGTTGTTTCAGCAAGAGACTCAGGAATACCTAGAAGGTCATTCATAAAAAAAATTATAAAAATTTTAAAAGAACACAAATTGAAATTTCAAATAGAAGTGGAAAATGCAGGAGGAAGTGATGGAAACCAATTACAAAAAAGCCCATTCCCATTCGATTGGTGTTTTATTGGTCCAGCAGAAAAAAATGTACACTCTCCAGATGAAAAAGTAAATAAAGAAGATATTATTTCTAATCAAAAAGTATATGAATTACTTATGAAAAAACTATAAAAAAGGTTTTTTATGATTTTTGATAACTTAACACTAAAAAAAATAAAAAACAATAGCAAAAGAATTTTTTTTTAAACTTTTTTATTTTCATATTTGGGTAACTAAAAACGAATAGATCCCTTTTCGAATTTTAGTTTTGGTTTAACCCCGATAAAATTGATTTTTTTTGATGAATAATACTGCCGATAAGGTATGGAGCAACTGTCTGTCTTATATTAAGGATAATATAAATGAAGAAAGTTTTAAAACTTGGTTTTTACCAATAAAAGTCATCAAACTAAAAGAAGAAACACTAACTATAGAGGTTCCTAGTAAATTTTTTTATGAATGGATTGAAGAAAATTACATTGATTTACTCACTAGTGCAATAAAAAAAGAATTAGGAGAAGATTCAAAGTTAGTTTATAGCATAATGATGGAAAACATATATGGAAATGAAAGACCATATACTATCAAAGTTCCCAGTATTAAAAAGAAACCAATAAATAATCAAAATGTTAATCTTCCTTCAGAAGTTATTAACAATGAAATCAAAAACCCTTTTATAGTACCTGGATTACAAAAACTAAAAATAGACTCTCAATTGAGCCCTAATTATACATTCAATAATTTTATTGAAGGAGATTGTAATAGACTTGCCAGATCGGCTGGTTATGCTGTGTCAAAAAAACCAGCAGGGACTTCCTTTAATCCTTTATTAATATACGGAGGTGTTGGACTAGGGAAAACGCACTTAGCTAATGCAATTGGAGTAGAAATAAAAGAGAGGTTTCCTGAAAAAACAGTTTTATATGTTTCTGCTGAAAAATTTACACAACAATTCATAGAATCAATAAGAAATAATACAAGGAATGATTTTGTTCATTTCTATCAACTGATAGATGTTCTTATAATAGATGATATTCAGTTTTTTGCCGCTAAAGAAAAAACACAAGATATATTCTTCCATATTTTTAACCACCTCCATCAACATAATAAACAAATAATACTAACATCTGACCGCGCTCCAGTTGATATGAGTGGTGTGGAACAAAGATTATTATCAAGATTTAAATGGGGACTTTCTGCAGATTTACAACAACCTGAGCTAGAAACAAGAATTGCTATTTTAAAAAACAAACTATATAAAGATGGTATTGATATTCCAAATGATGTGATTGAATATTTAGCTTATAGCATTTCATCTAATGTAAGAGAGTTAGAGGGGGCTCTTATATCTTTATTAGCTCAATCTTCTTTAAATAAAAAAGACATAAGTATAAATTTAGCACGAGACATGATTGATCGTTTTGTGCGAACAACAACAAAAGAAGTTTCTATTGACTATATTCAAAAAATAGTATGTGACTATTTTGATTTAAGTATTGATTCATTTAAATCTAAAACAAGAAAAAGAAATATTGTTCAAGCAAGACAATTAGCAATGTATTTTTCTAAACAACTCACAAAATCTTCACTTGCAAATATAGGAGCTCAATGTGGCGGAAAAGATCACGCTACTGTTTTGCATGCATGTAAAACAGTAAATAATTTAGCTGAAACAGATAAAACTTTCAGAACATATATAGAAGAGATTGAAAAAAAATTTAATATGGCATAAAAAAAGGAGGTTTTTAAACCTCCTTTTTTTTTATTTACTGTTTTTTGGTTTTTTTTCATCAACTTCTTCAAAATCTACATCTGTAACATCTTCTGATTTAGGTTCAGATTTTGAATTTTGATTAGTTGGCTCTGATTGACCAGACTTATTATACATTTCTTGAGAAACAGATTGCCATATATTATTTAATGCTTCAATAGATTTGTCAATACCTTCAATGTTCTTTTCAGAGTGAGCTTTCTTTAAAGCATCTAAAAGACTTTCTATTTCCTTTTTCTTCTCACTAGGTATTTTATCTCCATTTTCTTTTAATTGCTTCTCTGTACTAAAAATTAATGCATCTGCACTATTTATTTTATCGACAAATTCTTTAGCTTTTTTATCTTTTTCAGCATTTGCTTCTGCTTCTTTTTTCATTTTCTCAATTTCCTCTTCAGATAATTTATTTCCTGATTCAATTTTTATATTTTGTTCTTTTCCGGTTCCTTTATCCTTAGCTTTTACATTAATTATTCCATTTGCATCAATATCAAAAGAAACTTCTATTTGAGGGACTCCTCTAGGAGCTGGAGGAATATCCGTCAATTGAAACCTTCCTATAGTTTTATTATCTTTTGCCATAGGTCGCTCTCCTTGTAAAACATGAATGTCCACAGCAGGTTGATTATCAGATGCTGTAGAGAAAACTTCGGATTTTTTTGTTGGTATAGTAGTATTTGCTTCTATTAATTTTGTACAAACATTACCCATAGTTTCTATTCCAAGTGACAATGGAGTTACATCTAACAATAATACATCTTTTACATCTCCACTAAAAACACCGCCTTGAATAGCAGCTCCAACAGCAACAACTTCATCAGGATTAACCCCTTTTGAAGGTTTTTTCTCGAAATAAGTTTCGACAATATTTTGAACAGCTGGTATTCTAGTTGACCCACCAACTAAAATAACTTCATCAATCTCACCAACTGATAAACCCGCATCAGAGACAGCTTTTTTACACGGCTCAAGACATCTTTGGATTAAAGAATCTGCAAGTTTTTCAAATTGAGCCCTTGATAATTTTTCAACTAAATGCTTAGGACCAGATGAAGTGGCAGTTACATATGGTAAATTAATTTCGGTTTCAGTACTAGAAGATAATTCTATTTTTGCTTTTTCAGCAGCTTCTTTTAATCTTGCAAGAGAAGCAGAATCTTCTCTTAAATCAATTCCTTCTTTTACTTTAAATCCTTCTGCCATCCAATCAATTATAACTTGATCAAAATCATCCCCACCTAAATGAGTATCACCATTAGTAGATTTTACTTCAAAAACTCCGTCTCCAAGTTCTAAAACAGAAATATCAAAAGTACCTCCTCCTAAATCAAAAACAGCAATTTTTATATCCTGATCTTTTTTATCAAGACCATATGCCAAGGCAGCAGCAGTAGGTTCATTTATAATTCTTTTAACATTTAAGCCTGCAATTTCTCCAGCCTCTTTTGTTGATTGTCTTTGAGAATCATTAAAATAAGCCGGAACCGTAATAACAGCCTCTTTTACTTCTGAACCTAAATGATCTTCAGCTGTTTTTTTCATTTTTTGTAAAACCATTGCAGATATTTCTTGAGGAGTATATTCTCTATCTCCAATATCAATTCTTGGAGTTTTATTTTCTCCTTCAATTACCTTATAAGGAATCTTTTTTAATTGAGATTTTATATTTTCAAAAGTTTCACCCATAAATCTTTTAACAGATGAAATAGTTTTTTCAGGGTTTGTTATAGCTTGTCTTTTTGCAGGTTGACCGATTAATCTCTCTCCATTTTCTAAAAATGCTACAACAGAGGGAGTGGTTCTAGTGCCTTCACTATTTTGAATAACTATTGGCTCATTACCTTCCATAACTGACACACAAGAATTTGTTGTACCTAAATCTATTCCTATTACTTTACTCATTTTATTATTTTTATTTGTTATGAAAAAGATATTTCAATTTCTATGCCAAATTAAATTTATGGTCAAAAATGACATTTTTTTACTAAAAAGGTGACAAAAAGTCAGTTTACTGACAGTTTAAAAGAGTATCTAAACCAAAACCTATATCTTGAAAACAAGCAAAATTAAGATGTTTTGTAAATTGACCAAACGCCAAAGAATCATTAGACTTGTTATCCATTTTTAAATCAAAAAATGAGAACTGACTTATTGAAGAAGTAAGACCTACTCCATTTTGAACATTACTGTAAACAGGCCTATTTTGAATCAATCCAGAAGAACTTTGTGAATTAAAATAATTATATAAATCTGCATCTAATATTTCAAAGTGAAATTCCATACAAGGATGTACTATTCCCGCCTCACCTTCATCAGTTCCTTGAAAATAAACATCTTTAGTATATCTATAAACTTTTTCTTTTTCTGGAATAACAGATGCCAAATATTGAAAAAACTCTATCGAGTTAATGTTAAAATCAATAGGTAAATTAGAATTTCCATTTGACTGATACTCAGTTGCTACTTTTGGACTAAATCTCCAATCAACAAATAAAGTATCCCTTGAACCTGTAACCTGACTAACCTCAATGTAATTAAATCTTAAAAAGAATCTATATAACTTTCCATTAATAGAAGGATTTATCTCCAAATTTAATATTGGATTATTAAGCTCTCCTAATTTCATTAAACCAGTTGATTGACTATTATTAGTAGGCCACCTTCTAATTTTAATTGGCTCTACAATATTTACTGTAGAAAAAGCATAATGATTAGTAAGCTCATTTAGAAGGTTAATTTTAAACTGATAAATAGGATTGTTATTTTCATCAGTTAAAGGTGTATTAAATTTATAAACCTTATGATTTTCTGTAGAAAAAAAGCCGTAATCTTTATCTAAGTCCGAAACTAAATCTAAATTTATAGAGTCTAAAACTTGATTGTTAAATAACTTTTCAACCCATAATCTCAAATCATTATATTCATAATAAATAGAATCTTCTACTTGTGCCATTTCGTAAGCAGAATTAGTTCCTAAAAAAGACTTTTGAACTCTAATAAAATGCTCTGTATTACTTTCTGATACAGATCCAGAATTTAAAATAGAATAGACTACCGGAATCTCTTCCCAATCAGCATTTATATCTAAATTATTTTCACAATTAAAAAATAATATAGAAAGAAAAAAGAAGTAAATTAGCTGCCTCACAATGCAAATATATAATTTTCGTAGATTTGATATTGTTTTTTAGAGAAAATGAAATGAAAAAATACACCAGAATAACTACTAATAGTCTAAAAGAAATGAAATTAAACGGAGAGAAAATCTCCATGTTAACAGCTTATGACTACACAACCGCAAAAATTATAGACCAATCATCAATAGACATTATTCTTGTTGGTGATTCGGCTTCAAATGTTATTGCGGGACATGAAACAACACTACCCATTACACTAGATGAAATGATTTATCATGCAAAATGTGTTATAAGAGCAACAAGAAGAGCATTAGTTGTTGTTGATTTACCATTTGGATCATATCAAGGGAATTCAAAAAAAGCTCTAGAGTCTGCTATAAAAATAATGAAAGAATCTGAAGCTCATGCTGTAAAAATGGAAGGTGGTCATGAAATATCAGATTCTGTAGAAAGAATTATAAAATCTGGGATTCCTGTAATGGGACATTTAGGACTAACACCTCAATCAATATATAATTTTGGGACATACTCTGTAAGAGCAAAAGAAGAAAAGGAAGCCAAAAAATTAATTGAAGACGCAAGTATTTTAGAAAAAAAAGGATGTTTTTCAATTGTTTTAGAAAAAGTACCTAGTCTCCTAGGAAAAAAAGTGACAAAAGCAATAAAAATCCCAACCATAGGTATTGGCGCAGGAAAATTTGTAGATGGGCAAGTTTTGGTTACTCATGATATGTTAGGGATGACACAAGATTTTAATCCTAGATTTATAAGAAGATATGCTAATCTAAACAAGGAAATATCAAAAGCCTGTAAAAATTACATAAAGGATGTAAAAGCAAATAAATTCCCTAGCGAAAATGAATCTTACTAATGAACTCAAAATACATTAATGTTATATATGAAGATAATCATGTTATTGCCATAAATAAATCTTCTGGAACACTAGTTCAAGGAGATAAAACTGGAGACAAATCATTAATAGACTTTACTAAAAATTTTTTAAAAAAAAAATATAATAAGCCTGGCAATGTTTTTATTGGATTACCACATAGAATAGATAGACCTGTTAGCGGAATCGTATTATTATCTAAAACCAGTAAATCTTTATCAAGATTAACAATCTTATTCAAAGAAAAAAAAATCGAGAAAAAATATTGGGCTGTAGTAAAAAACAAACTTCCAAAAAAGTCAGATACATTAATCCATTATTTAAAAAAAAATGGCAGAAAAAATAAATCTTTTGCCTCGATTCAAAAAAAAGAAGGTTATCTAAAAGCAGAACTTGAATATAATTTTTTAAAAAAACTAGAAAATTATTTTTTATATGAAATTAAGTTAATAACTGGAAGGCACCATCAAATTAGAGCTCAACTATCACAAGAAGGCTCTCCAATAAAAGGAGACATTAAATACGGATCGAAAAGAAGTAATAAAGATGGAAGTATTAGTTTACATGCTCGAAAAGTAAATTTTACACACCCAGTTAAAAAAGAAGAAATTTCTATCACAGCCCCTATTCCAAAAAAAGGAATCTGGAAACATTGTTAAAACTAACATTATGAAAAAATATTTTGGAAATAATCTCTTCTTTAATACATTTGAAAGTATATGAATATTTCTAAAATATTTCTTTCAAGTAAAGAGTACTTCATAATAAACAAAAATCTTCTAAAAAAATTTGGAATAGAAGCAGTTCTGATTTTATCTGAACTTATTAGAGCAGAAGAGTATCAGCAAAATGAAGTAAATGAAATAGATTACACCTTTAATAATTTAAGTGTAATATCAGACAACACAACTTTACCAAAATCCAAGATAAAAGAAGGGATTAATAAACTTTATAAATTAAAATTTATTGATGTAATTGTTAAAAAGCCCGAAAAATTATATGTAAAAATTTTGCACCAAAATATTTCAAACGAGATTTTAAAAAATCAAAAAACTGGAAATGAAAAACAAAAAACACAAAAAAAAGAGAAATTAATCAAGACAACAAAATTCAAAAAACCAAATATTCAAAATCTAAAAGAATATTTTTTAAAATTAAGTGTAAAAGATGAAAGTGAAGAAATGTTTGATTTTTATGAATCTAAAGGATGGAAGATTGGAAAAAACTCAATGAAATGTTGGAAAAGCGCAGCAAGAAATTGGGCAAGAAGAACAAAAAAAGAAAAAGATAATTTCCCAAACTATTATGACCAAAAATTTGAAAAAGAAATCATAACTGATTCTAAAAAAATTTTTGAATATCATCAGCACTTAAAAAATTTAGGTTTTCACCCATCTTACTCACCAACAGCAGGAACAACATGGAAACTAAAAAAACAAAATAAATGACAGAGTGGTTTGAAAATTGGTTTAACTCTAAGTTTTATCATTTACTATATAATAAGCGAGACTACAAAGAAGCAAAATTTTTTATTGATAATTTACTAAACATATTATCTCCAAAAAAAAACTCATTTTTTCTAGATTTAGGATGTGGAAAAGGAAGACATTCTATTTATTTAAACAAAAAAGGATTTTATGTAGATGGTATTGACTTATCAAAAGAAAGCTTAGATGCAGCTACTCCAAATGAAAATGAAAAGCTACATTTTTTTTTAAGAGACATGAGAAATATAAAAGAAAACAAAAAATACAATTATATATTAAATTTATTTACAAGCTTTGGATATTTTAAACAAGAAAAAGATAATCAATTGGTTATTAATGGTGTGTCGCAAGCATTAAAAAAAAATGGAATTTTTGTTATAGACTTTTTAAATACCAATTATTGTTTAAAAAAGCTTGTTAAAAATGAAAAAAAAATTATAGAAAACCAGGAGTTTAATATAACAAGATGGCATAATAAAGAGTTTTTATTTAAAAAAATTAAATTCAAAGAAAATGGCAAGACAAGAATTTACACAGAAAGGATTCAACTTTTAAAAAAAGAAGATATTATAAATCTTTGCGAGAACGAAAAATTAAAGTTAATAAATAGCTTCGGTGACTATCATTTAAATAAATTTGACGAAAAATCTGAAAGATTAATCCTTTTATTTAAAAAAATAATAAATTAGTTTCTAAAAAATGAATTTTAATTTTATATCATTAGACCATGAAGTTTTAGGGAACTCAATAGAAAATTATCTATTATCTGTTTTAATTTTAGCTATTGGATTCTTATTTAAACAAACTTTTTCAAAATACATAAGTAAATTTTTATTTGATTTTATCTTACGCGCGAAGAAACTAACGGGAAAAGACTTTTATAATACTGTCAAAAAACCATTAGATTTTCTTATTATATTAATATTTTTTTCGTTTAGCATAAATCACCTAGACAAATCTATAATATTAAATAAAATCACTATAATTTCAGAATCCAGTTTTAATAAAATATTTGCTTTATCAATAATCATTCTTGTTATTTGGTTGCTTTTAAAAATTACTGATTTTTTAAAATTAATAATGATGGAAAAAGCATTAAAAACAAAATCAAAACTTGACGACCAATTAATTCCATTTTTTTCTTCTTTGTTAAAAATTTTAATTGTGATTTTAGGATCATTTATAATAGCTGGAAATGTTTTCAATATAAATATTACAGCACTAGCAGCAGGATTAGGAGTAGGAGGAATTGCAATTGCTATGGCAGCAAAAGAAAGTTTAGAAAATTTATTTGGGTCGTTTGTTATATTCTTAGATAGGCCTTTTATAGTGGGAGATGTCGTTACTGTAGGCACCACAACGGGGTTAATAGAAAGTGTTGGGTTTAGAAGTACGAGAATAAGAACATTTGACAAAAGTTTAGTAACAGTCCCTAACAAAAAAATGGTTGATGCAGAAGTAGATAATTTAGGAATGAGAACCTCAAGAAGAGCAAAATTTAATATAGGTTTAACTTATAGAACAAACAAAACTCAAATTAAAAAAATTACAAAAGAAATAAAAAATTTTATTGACAAGCACCCAAATACAGAAAAGGATTTTGGAAGAGTGAAATTTATAAATTTTGGATCTAGCTCACTAGATATTATGGTTGTCTTTTATGTAAAAGGAACAGATTGGGACAAATATTTAAACACAACTGAAGAAATTAATTTTAAAATAATGGATATTATAAAAAAACACAAAAGTGATTTTGCATTTCCTTCAACCACTGTTTATTTAGATAAATGAAAAAACTTGAAGTAAGATTAATAAAGTCTAACTTAACACATCAAATAAGACATCAAGTTTTATGGCCACATAAAGAGTTAAAAGATTGTTTTTTAAAAGAAGATAATATAAAACACACTTTTCACATAGGTGTTTTTCTAAACAAAGAACTTGTTAGCACTGGAACTTTCATCAAAGAAAATAATAACTTATTTAAAAATAGTATAGAACAATACAGACTAAGATCTATGGGGACATTGAAAATACATCAAGGAAAAAATATGGGAAAACAGTTAGTTAAATTTGGTCTAAAAATTTTACAAAGAGAAAAAATAAAACTATTATGGTGTGATGCTAGAAAAGAAGCTATTCCTTTTTATAAAAAATTAGGATTTAACATAACAGGAGATTATTATCAAATACCAAACATTGGACCACATAAATTAATGTATATTTATTTGTAGTATGAAAAAAAACAAAACATCTATCCCAGGGCTATTCATAATAGAAGAAAATTCTATTTTTGAAGATGATAGAGGATTGTTTTTTGAATCTTGGAGTGAAAAAAAATTGAATAATTTAAAATTAAAAACTACATTTAAGCAAGATAATATATCTATTTCAAATAAAAATGTTCTTAGAGGACTTCACATACAAACATCACCAAAAAGTCAATTAAAATTAGTTCAAGTATTAAAAGGAAAGGTAATGGATGTTGTTATAGACTTAAGAAAAAAATCTCCCTCTTTTGGAAAATATGAAAAAATTTTATTAGACTCTAATGAACGAAAAATGATTTGGATACCTGAAGGATGCGCACATGGTTTTTTATCGCTACAAGACAAAACAATATTTTCTTATAAATGCAACAAAAGTTATAATCCAAACTATGAAATAACATTAAATTGGAACGACCCTGATTTAAATATTAACTGGGAAATAAAAAAGCCAATACTTTCAAAAAAAGATAAAAAAGGAATAAGTTTAAAAGATTTTTTAAAACTACAGCAACAATGATAAAACTTTTAGTAATATTTATTTTTTCATTTTTCTATTCTTTTTCACAAGAATTAAAAAATCAAAAAGAAAATGATTATTATTTAGGAAGTTATCAGGTAAAATCACCACATATACCAGAAGAATTATTTTTTTGTAATGAAAAAGTACCAATAAAAAATCAAGATATTTTAGAAAGATTTGATAGAGAAATGATTGTAAACACATATTTTCATTCAAAAGGAATATTAATTTTAAAACGATCTAATAAATATTTTGCAATTATTGAAAAATATTTAAAAGAATATCAAATACCTGAGGATTTTAAATATTTAGCTATTGCTGAAAGCGCACTTGAAAACGCAATATCACCTGCTGGCGCAAAAGGATTTTGGCAATTTATGCCTAAAACTGGTAAAGCTTATGGGTTAGAAATAAATGATTTAATTGACGAAAGATATAACCTAGAAAAATCTACAGAAGCTGCATGTAAATATTTAAAAAAATTATATAAACAATTTGAAAGCTGGACATTGGCGGCAGCCGCTTATAATATGGGGCCTTCTGCTCTTTCAAAACAAATGAAAAAACAACAAGTCGATAATTATTATGATTTAAAATTAAATAACGAAACATCTAGATATGTTTTTAGAATTATTGCCTATAAATTAATTGATGAAAACCCTAAATTATATGGATTTAACTTAAAGCAAGAAGATCTATATCCACCTTTAAAAACATATAATATTGAAATTAATAAAGAAATTAGTGATCTAGCAAAATATGCTATAAATATAGACCAAAACTATAAAATCATAAAATATTTAAATCCTTGGATTTTAAAAAACTCAATTGATGCAACTAAAAAACCTTACATTATCAAATTACCTCTAGAAAAATCATTAGAAATTAAGTAATTCTCTTATTTATCATGAATCAAGTTGAAATTTTTGGCGCTAAAGAAAATAACCTGCAAAATATTTCAATCAAAATACCTAAAAAAAAAATTGTTGTAATAACAGGTGTGAGCGGAAGCGGAAAATCTTCACTAGCCCACAAAACTATATACAGAGAAGGTCAAAGAAGATATATGGAAACTTTTTCATCATACGCCAGACAATTTATTGATAATTATGAAAAACCTGAAGTAGATAAAATTTCTGGACTAAGTCCAGTTATATCAATTAGCCAAAAATCTGTATCTAAAAACCCCAGATCAACAGTCGGAACAATTACAGAAATTTATGATTATTTAAGGTTACTTTATTCTAAATCTTCAGAAGCTATATCTTATAAGACTGGAAAAAAAATGGAGACATTTCCTATAACAGCTATTATAAAAAAAATACAAAAAAAGCATAATCAAAAAAATATTTTAATCCTCTCTCCATTAATAAGAGGTAGGAAAGGAAATTACAAACAGTTTTTTATTGATTTGATGAAAAAAGGATTTCTAAAAGTTCGGGTTGATGGTCAAATAAAAAATATTTTAGACAAATCATACTTATCTATAAATAGTTTAGAGCTAGATAAAAACAAACATCATGATATAGATTTACTAATTGATCATTTAAAAGTTCAAAAAGAAAACAAGTCTAGAATTAAAAACTCATGTGAATTAGCTATAAAAGAAGGAAATGGAACTATTCTAATAATAGAGGAAGAAAGCTCTCAATCATACTTTTATAGCACTAAATTAATGTGCCCAAAATCTGGTATATCTTATCCTGAACCAGAACCAAATACATTTTCTTTTAATTCTCCAAAAGGTTATTGTAAAAACTGTAAAGGTCTTGGAAATATGTTTTTAATAGATCAAAAAAAAATAATACCAAATAAAGATCTAAGTATACAAAATGGAGGAATTGAACCATTAAAAAACATTGAAGAATCTTGGATATTTGAAGAATTAAAAATCATTTTAGAAAAGTACAATTTCAACCTAGAAACTCCAATAAAATCTATCAGCAATGAATGTTTAAACTCTATATTAAATGGTATTCAAGAAAATTTTAAAATCAAGAAAAAAAAATTAGGACTAACTAAATACTACGAAATAAATTTCCCTGGGATCTCAAATTTTATTCTAAATGAATTTAAAAACTCTGAATCTAGAAAAATAAAGCAATGGGCAAAAAAATACATAAAAGAATCACCCTGTACAAATTGTAATGGCCAGAGATTAAAAAAAGAAAGCCTTCATTTTTTTATCGAAAAAAAGAATATCATTGATGTTTCTAGATTGGAAATAAAAAAATTACACTCTTGGATAAAAAGTATAAATCAAAAAAATAAAATTACATCAGAAATTTTAAAACAATTACTTAAAAGAACACAAATATTAATTGACTTAGGATTAGAATATTTAACAATTGACAGAAAAGCCAAAACTCTTTCTGGTGGAGAAAGTCAAAGGATTAGACTAGCTTCTCAAATAGGATCAGAATTAGTTGGTGTTATATATATATTAGATGAACCAAGTATTGGTTTACATCAAAAAGACAATGATTTATTAATAAATTCTTTAAAAAATTTAAGAGATATTGGAAACACTGTTATTGTTGTAGAACATGATAGAGAATTAATAGAATCAGCTGATTATATAATAGATATTGGGCCACAAGCAGGAAAAAATGGAGGAAAAATAATTTTTGAAGGAAACAAGAACGAGCTTAATAAAGCTAACACACTAACTTCGAGTTATATAAAAAACAGAAATCTAATAGCTGTTCCAAAAAGAAGAAGAACAGGGAATGGTTTATTTTTAGAATTAAATGGAGCGACAGAAAATAATTTAAAAAACATTGACTTGAAAATTCCTTTGGGAAATTTAGTTATTATAACCGGTGTTTCAGGTAGCGGAAAATCAACATTAATAAACAAAACTCTTTTTCCAATCTTAAATAATAAAATACATAATTCATTACTTGATTTTGGAGATTATAAAACCATTAAGGGAATTAGTAATATTGACAAAGTTATTTCAATAAATCAATTACCTATTGGAAGAACACCTAGATCTAATCCCGCAACATATATTGGACTTTTTTCATTGATTAGAGACTTGTTTTCAAATGTTCCATCATCAAAAATCATGGGCTATAAATCTGGAAGATTTTCATTTAATATTCCAGGGGGAAGATGTGAAGATTGTAAAGGATTTGGAAAAGAATTAATTCAAATGAAATTTTTACCGGATTTTTATATAGACTGCAAAACGTGTTCAGGAAAAAGATTTAACCATGAGACCTTAAAAATTAAATTTAAACAAAAAAATATATTTGAAGTTTTAGAAATGAGTGTCGATGAAGCCCTACCCTTTTTTACAAAATTTCCTAAAATCAGAAGAAAACTAGAAACACTGGTAGATGTTGGAATGAATTATATAAAAATAGGACAACCTTCCACAGAATTATCTGGGGGGGAAGCACAAAGAATAAAACTTGCACTTGAATTATCAAAAAAAGACACAGGAAAAACTTTATATATTTTTGACGAACCCACAACAGGTTTACATTTTTTTGACATAAATATACTTATGCAGTCAATTCATAAATTAGTTGATAAAGGAAATTCTTGTATTATTATTGAACATAATATGGATGTTATAAAACAAGCTGATTACATTATTGACTTAGGTTTAAATGGGGGAAAAAATGGAGGATATATTGTATCCCAAGGATATCCCGAAGAAATTGTTAAAAACAAAAAAAGTTATACAGCAAAATATTTAAAAAAAGAGATATATTAAAATAAAATTAAATCAATGAGAAAAAAATGGAAAGAAATAAAAAGTGATAAAACTTGGAGTATATTTAAAATAATGTCTGAGTTTGTGGAGGGATTTGAGAAACTTTCAAATATTGGACCATGTATATCTATTTTTGGATCAGCTAGAACCAACCCTAATAATAAGTATTATAAATATGCTGTAGAAATTTCTGAAAAATTAACAGAAAGAGGTTATGGCATAATATCAGGTGGGGGACCTGGAATCATGGAAGCTGCAAATAAAGGAGCAAAAAACAAGGGAGGGGCTTCAGTAGGTTTAAATATTGACTTACCATTTGAACAAACCCCAAATCAATATATTGATGATGATAAAAATATAGACTTTAATTACTTTTTTGTAAGAAAAGTAATGTTTGTTAAATATGCACAAGGATTTGTAGTAATGCCAGGGGGAGTTGGAACTTTAGATGAATTATTTGAAGCTATAACTTTGATTCAAACAAAAAAAATTCAAAAAATTCCAATTATATTATTCGGTAGTGATTTTTGGAACGGAATGTTAGAATGGATGAAAAAAATTGTTTTAGAAAAAGAAAACAACATTTCAGAAAAAGATTTAAAAAATTTTAAATTAGTAGACAGTGTAGATGAAGTAATTGAAATAATTGATGATTTTTTCGAGAACTATCAATTATCTCCAAATTTTTAGATGAAATGAATAAAAAAATTGTTTTTTCTTTATTATTACTTTTCAATATCACATACCTTATCCATTCACAAAGTATAGAAACATCTAAAACAATAAAACGAGTTGTCATAGATAAGAAAAATAAAGAAACACTAATTGGCGCAAATGTTGAGATAATTAATTTGACAGGAATGACTACTGATGTAAATGGAGAATTCAAATTTAATAATATAACCACATTACCTATTACAATAAGGTGTTCATATATTGGATACAAAACAAAAGAAATTGAGATTTCTAATTTTAATTATATATCTATAAAACTAGAAACTAACGAAGAAGAATTACAAGAAGTTCAAATTAGAGATACAAGATTAACTGAAAGATTAAAACAATCTCCAATAACTATTGAGTCACTAGATATAAATGCAATCAAAGAAACTCCTGCATCTACATTTTACGAAGGTTTATCTAATTTAAAAGGGGTTGATTTAACTTCGGCAAGTTTAGGGTTTAAAATTATCAACACAAGAGGTTTTAATAGCACATCTCCGGTAAGATCATTACAACTAATAGATGGAATAGACAATCAATCACCAGGATTAAATTTTAGTTTAGGGAATTTTATGGGAAGTCCTGAATTAGACACAAAAGGAGTTGAAATTATAGTTGGAGCCAATTCCGCACTATATGGACCAAATGCTTTTAATGGAGTTATTTATATGGAATCAAAAGATCCTTTTAGATTTCCTGGAACTGAATATCAAATAAAAATTGGTGAAAGAGCTTTAGTGGAAAACTCATTCCGTTTTGCAAGAACATTTAAAGATAAATCAGGAAATGATAAGTTTGGTTTTAAAATTAATTTACAACATTTTAAAGCTAATGATTGGGAAGCTGAAAATATGTCTCCTTCTTTTGAAAGCCCGTCTTTAGGAAATAATCCAGGTGGTTATGATGCAGTAAATAGATATGGAGATGAATGGTCAACTTCATTTTCTGATTTTTATGGAAAGCCAGGACTAGGGACGATTCATAGAACTGGTTATTTGGAAAAAGATTTAGTAGACTATGATACAAAAAACTTAAAATTTAATAGCGCTCTACATTATAAAACAAATACTAATAATGAATTTATTTATTCTATTAATTACGGAGAGGGCACAACTGTTTATCAAGGGGATAATAGATATAGTTTGAAAAATATTAAATTCCTCCAAAATAGACTCGAATATAGAAAAAAAGATAAATTTTTTATACGATTTTACACAACTCATGAAGATGCGGGAGATTCATATGACGCTGTAGCAACAGCTGTTTCATTACAAGAAAGAGGTTTACAAAATAGTGAATGGGCAACTGAATATAGTAATTATTGGAGTAGTAATATAAAACCATTAATTGAAGATGAAATGCCTGGCTGGGAAAGTTGGGATGGAAATCCCGAATCACTAGGCCAATGGATTATTGACATGCAAAGTATTATTGCTGAAAATCCAGAATTATTAAACTCATATCATGAAATGGCTGAAGATTATGCAAACTCACAATTTTCTGATATTGCTGGAGGGATTCCATATATTCAACCAGGAACAGAAGAATTTAACAATATTTTCAATGAAATAACTAATTCTTCCAGATATGACTCTAATACTGGAAATTTATTAGGAGGGACTAGGTTTTTTGACAAATCATCACTTTATCACTTACAAGGAGAGTATAAACATGATATTAATGAAACAACAAATATTACAATTGGAGGAAACGCAAGACTTTACACGCCAAATTCTGAAGGTTCTATTTTTGATGATGGTTTTGTACAAAAAATTAATAATATTTATTTAGAAGATGAAAATGGAAATCTTATAACTGACTTATTACCGGTGGACACCATAATAGATTTTACCACAAACCCTATTACTGTTGAAATTATTTATGACACCATACCTGTAATAGACTATATTGACACATTGGTAACTAGAAAAAAAATTACAAATTTTGAATATGGAATTTATGCTGGAATAGATAAGAAATTATTAAATGAAACTCTTTTAATAAACACTACTATTAGAATGGATAAAAATCAAAATTTTGATTATTTATTTTCTCCTGCTGGTTCAGTGGTTTGGAAGGCTTCAGAAAAAGATCTTTTAAGATTTTCTTTTTCTTCTGCATTAAGAAACCCAACTTTAACTGATCAATATTTAAATTATGATTTTGGATCTGGTATTCTTCTCGGTAATTTAAATGGATTTGGTTATGATCAATATTTTGTTGATGTTGATTCATTAATTAGTTACTTTAGATATGTTTATAATCCTGAAAGTAACACTTATTCACCTGACCAATCTGCACTTAGAGAAGGAAGGTTATTTGTAGCTCCTATAAAACCAGAAAAAGTAAAAACATTAGAATTAGGATTTAGAACTACTTTATGGGAAAAATTATATATTGATGCAAGTTATTATTATTCGATCTATAGGGATTTTATCGGATACCAAATAGGAGCATCATATACAACTGCAGGAAGCACAAGAGTAGCTACAGAAGAAGATGTAGAATATGGATGGGCAACTAACGCAGGTGACACAATAGATAATTACTTTGATATTTTACAACCATCTATTCAAGGTTATCGATTGGCTGTAAATGCAAAAGGAAGAGTAAAAACACAAGGTTTTTCAATTGGAATGAATTATTTTCTTCCTAAATCATATACATTAAATTTTAATTATTCTTGGAACAAATTGATAAATGAAGATGAAAAAGACCCTATTATCCCTGCATATAACACACCTGAACATAAGTTTAATTTAGGGTTAAGTGGACAAGTTTCTAATCTTTTCAATTTTCAAATTAATTATAAATGGATTGATGGATTTCTTTTTGAAGGATCTCCACAATTTACAGGTTATGTAGAAAGTTACGGCTTATTAGATTTCCAAATGAATAAAGATATAAATATTAAAAATATACCTATTATGGTAAAACTTGGTGCATCAAATGTGTTAAATAATGAAGTTTATCAAGCTTATGGTGGACCAAAAGTCGGAAGATTATCTTATCTTGCGCTACTATTTGAATTTAATTAATTTAAAATCTTAACTATGAAACTAAAATTACAATTTATAATGTTTTTATGTTGTTTTCTAACAACTGTTTTTTCTATTTCACAAACAAGATATGTAGATGAAGTATTTTGTGATGTTGAAACAATGGAAAATATAGTTTATGGAAATAATGTAAGTATTTTACCTTTATTACAAGGAGGCGCTCCAGGAGCAGAAGATTTAGAAATGGATGTATACATGCCTGCAGGCGACACTGCAAACAACAGACCTGTGGTTATAATTCTTCATACTGGAAGTTTTTTACCTGCTGTAGCTAATGGGCAAGCTACTGGTGACAAAACAGATAATGCAACAATAGCACAATGTAAGGCATTTGCTCAAAAAGGATATGTTGCTATTGCTTTAAATTACAGATTAGGATGGAATCCAATTTCAGACAATGAAGATGTAAGAAGAAGCACCTTAATTCAAGCTGCTTACAGAGGTTTGCAAGATACTAGAACTGCTGTTAGATTCTTAAGAAAAAGTATTGCAGAAGATGGAAATCCTTATGGGATTACAGATAAGTTTGTTGTTGGTGGTTTAGGAACAGGTGGTTATATTTCACTTGCTGCTGCAACATTATGGGACTATCAAGAAGAATTACTATTACCTAAATTTTTAGATACAAGTCAAGATATTGATGGTGATGGTATTAATGACGCCGTTCCATATATAATTCCTGAATTTTTTGGAAATCTTGAGGGAACTGATACTGGAATTTTGCCTGGTTTAGATGTAGATGGAGATGGTGTTTTTGATGTTACTGATATCCCTATGTGTTTACCAAATCACCCTGGTTATAGTTCAGAAATAGATATGGCATTTAATATAGGTGGAGCTCTACCAGATAGTAGTTGGTTAGATGCAGGTGAAGTTCCTATTGCAAGTATGCAATGTTGGAATGAAGTATTTGCTCCTTACGGAGTTGGTGATGTACTTGTTCCTACAACAGGAGATTTTGTTATTGAAGCAATGGGTTCTTTAGTTGTTCAAGAAATGGCAACAGCATTTGGAAATAATGATGTTTTTGATGGAATGTCTGTAGAACTTAATGATTCTTGGTATGGATTTGGAAATGGAAATGAAAATGCAGTAACTGCAGGACACGAATCACTTCCAGGTCTTTTTCCTATTGTAACACCTGCCCCATCATCTGATATGACTCCATGTGGACCATATGAAGTACAAGGATCTCCTTGGGACTGGTGGGATAATGATTTATATGGCGCAATTGCTGATGTATATCAAGGTACTCCTGCTGGAACAATGGGATGTTTAGCATTATTAGACAGCCCTGACATGTCAGAAGAAAAAGGAATGGCATATTCAGATTTAATTCAACAGTTCATGGCACCAAGAGTATTTGCTGCTTTAGGATTAGAAGAAGAGACTGTTAATTCTAATACATTATTTACGGAAGCAACAACAAATGCTGACATAAATCAATATGTTGCAATGGGATTAACTTTGTCGGCAACAGATTTAGCTGCATTAAATGAATGTTCTGGAGGGTTTACAATGTTTGCTCCTAGCTCAGAACTAGATGACTCTGCATTAGCAGAGATTATTGAAAATGCTGACACTCCATTATTGGATATTCTAGCTCATCATGTTTATGCTGGAGCATCTTTAAATGCTGCTGATTTAAGTGACGGAATGGAATTAACAATGATGGATGGAAATAATGTTACAATCACTATTGGTGATAATGTAATGGTTGATAACTCAACTGTTACTATAGCTGATATTGTTTGCACAAATGGTGTAATTCATATTATTGATGGTTTATTATTTTCTGAATCTTCTAACATAGAAGAAGAAAGTTTAAACTACTCTATTTTTCCAAATCCATCTAATGGTCAAATCACAGTGAGTAATTCAAATAATGAATCTTATAATGTTAAGATAATAAACACTTT
>MDSW01127361.1_pt1 | contig 29948 bp, 35 predicted proteins | sample 811171 | NCBI WGS metagenome assembly MDSW01 (sample SAMN05326641, study PRJNA326480) | marine metagenome | isolation source: seawater | place: Atlantic Ocean: North West | collected 2012 | reverse complement strand
GCGGGCATAGCTCAGTGGTAGAGCGTCTCGTTGCCAACGAGAAGGTCGTGGGTTCAAGTCCCATTGCCCGCTCCATTAAAGAGGTAAATAAATGTCTGATTTAGCTGATAAAAAATGTATTCCTTGCGAAGGAAATATTCCGAGTTTTAATTTAGATGAAATCCATAAATATTTAAAAAAAGTAGATGGATGGGATGTAAAAACAGATGATGAGAAAAGTTATTATCTATTCAAAAAATTTATTTTTAAAAATTTTTTAGAAAGCCAAGAATTTGTAAATAAGGTTGGTTCAATTGCTGAAAAAGAAGGTCATCACCCAGATATATGGTACGGCTGGGGATATGCAAATATAAAAATATTCACTCATGCAATTAGTGGACTACATGAAAGTGATTTTGTACTTGCCGCAAAAATTGATAAAATAAATTAGTGTCTAAAATGTCTAGTTTTTGAAAAAATTAAAACTATACCCATCTTATTTGCAAATTTAATAATCTCCTTATCGCGTATTGACCCAAATGGTTGAATTATTGCTGTTGCACCAGCCTGTACTAATTTCTCAAAACCATCTAAAAATGGAAAAAACGCATCTGAAGCAGCGCATATTTCATCATTATTATTTTTTAATCGGTTTTTTTTCATTTTTTCAATTGCTATTAAACAACTATCTAATCTACTTGGTTGTCCTGATCCTATACCTATTGTTTTAAAGTTTTGAGACAATACAATAGAATTTGATTTAACAAATCTACATATATTAAATGTAAATATTAAGTTATTAAATGTTTTTTTTGATGGTTTTTTTTTTGATGCAACAAAGAAATTATTTTTGGAAAATTTATTTATATCTGAAGTTTGTACTAAAAAGTTATCAAATATAGAATTATAAGAATTAAAATTTTTTAAATTAATTTTAGATGAGTCAATAATGCGAAGATTTTTCTTTTTTTTTAGAATTTTTACTGCATTTTTTTCAAATCCTTCTCCAGAAATAACTTCGATAAACAATTTTTTAATTTTCAGGGCTAAATCTTTATTTACCTTAAAATTAAAAGAAACAATGCCTCCAAAGGCACTCAAAGGGTCACAATTATATGCCTCATCAAAGCTTTTTAATTTATTATTGTTTATAGAAACTCCGCAAGGACTTGCATGTTTAATAATTACAGTTCCTCTATTTTTTGGCAATGATCGAGATATTTGTAGAGCAGTTAAGTAATCATTATAATTATTATAACTTAATTTTTTTCCTGAAATAGATGAAACATTTTCAAGGCCACTTTTTAAACAATAAAGGGCAGAGGCTTGATGAGGATTTTCTCCATACCTTAGATCTTCTTTTTTAGTTAAAGATAATATTTTTTTTTCAGGGAAAAAGTCATTTGTTTGCCTCTGTAAATAATTTGATATTAAAGCATCATATTGTCCTGTTTCTGAAAAAGCTTCTTTAGACATTTTTTTTCTAAAGTTTAAGGAAGTATTTCCGTTAAATTTTTTTAGTTCATTTTCTAAAGAACCATATTGGTTCGTATTTGTTATTACAGTCACAAAATTAAAATTTTTTGCAGCAGCTCTTGCTAATGAAGGACCCCCAATATCAATATTTTCAATTATCTTTTCCTGATTACTAGTTTCATTAATAATTCTTTCAAATGGATAAAAATTAACTATTACTAAATCAATATTTTCAAAATTATTTCTTTTCATTTGTACTTTATGATTTTTTTTGTTTCTTTTATTAAGAATACCAGCGTGAATTTTCGGATGGAGTGTTTTAACTCTTCCATTTAAAATTTCCGGGAAACCAGTAAAATTTGAAACTTCAATGGACTTAAAACCTTTTTTTTTAATTTCGTTAAATGTTCCCCCTGAACTTATAATATTAAAATTATATTTTTTTAAAATTTTTAAAACTGAATTCAAATTTGATTTATCCGAAACGGATATTATAGCGTTTTTTCTTCTCATTATATTTTTACTAGTTCCCAGTTAACGGTTTCTTTATCATTTTTTATATTACCACTAATATAAAAGTTCTGATTCTCGCTAAATTTATTTTTATTACCAAAATACAAACCAGTTTCAATGTCAATTAAATAATTTTCTGAAAAAAACTTCCAACCCGAGTTTTCAAATTCGATTAGGATAATAGATTGATTTTGTGTTTTTGTTATTTTTGTACCAGGTTTTAAATGAAATCTTATATCGAAATTTACCTCTCTAAAATTTTTTTTCCTTACAAGGGTATCTTTTCCTTTTAATAAATTTTTTTCAGGATAAAATTCTAACTCTCTTTGATGTATTATATTATATTTTTTTTGGTAACCATTGTGAGCAGCCTTAACACTCCAAAAGTCTTTTTTGTATGTAACATTCTTAGATAATATTTTAAAACTACCTTCTATTGTATAATCGCCTTCATTACCTTTTTTAAATTTACAAATTGAAGAATTATCAATTACTAATGTCGAGTGAGAAGCTGATGATCTTGAAATTTTATTCAATTGGTGTGTTGAAGCTTGAAAAAAACCAGAATTTGATATGATTTTTTCTTTATTATAAAACATTTCAAAAGAAAGAGCTCCAGATTGAAAGTTATTTGAAAACTTTCTTTCTGGTGAGGGTCCAACATCCATCATTAAGGAAACATTTTTGTTTTTTAATAAAGTATAACCACCAATTTCAAAATTATTGCTCTTAAATTTATATCCTTTTTGATCTAAGTAGCTATCTAATTCATCATAATTATCTTCATGATTTCCATTAAAAAGATAAGAATTCTTTGTTGTTTGCCAAATAAGATTATAGGCTTGACCAGCATAAAATATTTTTTCGTCTAAGTATTCTGGAACATTAGTTTGAGAATCTTTTAAAAATTCTCTTATTAAAATAAGATATTTAAAATAGAAAACTAATTGTCTAAAATTTCTTGATTTTGTAAATCCATTACCATCAAACACGCTAATGCATATTTTTTTTAACAAGTTTAACCCGTAATTTAAATATTTTTCATCTTGATAAGAAAGACCAGATAGTATTATAGCCGTACAACCAATCATTTTATCACTTATAATCTCAGATCTATCAATTTCATTAAGAAGATGATTTACTTGTTTTTTAATGATAAAATTAAACTTAATTTTATAATCTTCTTCACTTTCCTCATAAGTAAGTTTTGAATTTGAAATCCATGCAATTACTCTTTTTGATAGTGTATCTACTTCCCAATTCATCGGATTATAGTTAATATTTTCGTCTATCCAATTTGACAAAACAGATTGTGTAACTTTTTTTGATGATTTTAGATTAAGTACAAAAAGCCAAAAAAAACTATGTAGTTTTCTATATTCATTTTTATCAATATTTTTATTTTTCCATACGGAGTTAAATGAATAGTCATCTATGTTGTAGGGTTTATTTTTGTACTTTATGATACAATTTAATATACCAGCGCTTGGTTTATAATTTAAAGTGTTATCATCTGTTTTTGAGATTCTTTTATTATAAATCGAAGAGTTTAAATAAAAATTTCTAAATTTATGTAATATCAAAAAAAAAAATTCACTTACCATATTCAAAGAATTTTTTAAAACCATTTAAGCCGTTCTTAAGAATTCAATATTTTTTTTTAAATCTCCATTATTTTCTTTAAATATTGTTGTACCTGATACAAGTATATTTGCTCCAGCTTTTATTACAGTTTTTGAATTTGTGAAATCAATACCTCCATCTACTTCGATATCAAAATTATAACTCTTTTCTGTTTTGATTTTAAAAAGATTTTCTATTTTTACTAAAACCTCTGGAATAAATTTTTGACCACCAAATCCTGGAAATACACTCATAACAAGAACCAGGTCAATTTCACCTAAATATTTATCAATAATATTTACATCAGTATTTGGATTTAATGAAACTCCAACTTTTTTATTAAAAGATTTTATATGGTTGATTGACTCAACTAAATTTTCCGTTGCTTCTGGATGTATAGTAATTATATCAGCACCTGCTTCTGCATAGTCTTTTATATATTTATGCACTGGGGAAATCATTAAGTGAACGTCAAAAGGTACTTTAGTGTGTTTTCTTAAATTTTTTATTACCGGTGGACCAATTGTTAAATTAGGCACGAAATGACCGTCCATTACATCAACATGAATCATGTCAGCTCCGCTACTTTCTAATCTTTTAATTTCATTAGCTAACTGACTGAAATCAGCAGATAATATTGAAGGTGATATCTGAATTTTTTTCATTAATTACAAACTAAATATTATCAATATTTGTTTTTTTTTGAATTAGTTTTTACCAAAAAGTCTGTATATCTCAGACGCAATCTCACTTTCTAATGGAAAAGAAAGCATACCCATAACTGAATAGCCTAATAAATAAGGCATTAGATAAAATCTAAACATATAAAAAAACCAAGCAACATAAAGTGGAATTAATGGTCCGATTATAAAACTTGGCGTAATGAATTTGAAAATCTTAATAATTGGATTGGTATATTTTACAAAGACTCTCATAAAAAAAAACTCAGAGTCTTCTTTTTGAAAAATGTTCATTGCCGACCTCCCAATTAAGGTCCACATGATAATTCCTAAAATATAATCTATAACTAAAATATATAACGGCATTTTATTGAAATGTTTTGTGGGGGCGAATTCACTCGCCCCCAAAAAAATTTAATTAGTGTTGTTTACCGAGAATAGTCTTACCACTAGGTACACGAACTTCGTCTACCATTTTTTGTGTAGCACTATCTGGCTCTGGAGTCATCAAACTTACTACCACCATAACCACTAAACAAACACTCGCTCCGATAATACCGAAACGCAAGTGATCAATACCTAACCATGCAGGGTTCCCCATAAATTTAGGATATACATAAATTAGATATGCAGTACCTGATGCTAAACCAGTTATCATTCCAGCAATTGCACCCTGTCTTGTTGCTCTCTTCCACCACACTCCAAGTATTAATGGGAAGAACAATCCAGACATAGCAAAGTCGAATGCCCAAGCAACAGCTCCAAGGATACTAGTGATCCTCATAGATGCTATATATGCTCCTGCAGCACCAATTATTATTAATAGTGCTCTAGCAACTAATAATCTTTTTCTTACATCAGCTTTTGGATCAATGATTTTGTAATAAATATCATGTGATAAAGCATTTGCGATTGCAAGAATTAAACCATCAGCTGTAGACATCGCAGCAGCCATACCTCCAGCAGCAACTAATCCAGAAATAACGTATGGTAATCCAGCAACTTCAGGAGTTGATAGAACCACTACATCACCTCTCATGAACCACTCATTTAATTGAAGAACTCCATCCCCATTAAAGTCAGCTATGAAGGCTTGCTTAACACTTGTCCACTGATTTACCCATTCTATCTGCATTACATCAGCTATTGGTTTTCCAATAATACCAGTTGGCAAAGTTGGATCCATTAGTGATAATTTAGATAAAGTAGCTAGCATTGGAGCAGAAGTATAAAGTAAAGCAATAAAAAATAGTGACCATGCCACTGATTTTCTTGCAGCTTTTATACTTGGTGTAGTAAAATATCTCATCAAAATGTGAGGTAAAGAAGCTGTTCCTACCATCATACATAAAGCTAATGAAATAAATTTCCAAGCAGCCATTCCACCATCAGGCACAGCCGAGTGTGCAACTGAAATTGATTTTAAACCACCTGGTACACCAGCAGCTTTTACATCTGCCGCAGCATTTTTAACTAAACCAAATTGACTTTCTAAATCTGCTAGTCTAGCAACTTCCTCGCCTAACATTAAATGAGGAAATACTCCGAAACCACCTTTGTTACTTATCCAGAAAATTGGAATTAAGTACGCTACAATCAATACTATGTACTGAGCTACTTGTGTCCAAGTAACTGCTCTCATACCACCTAGCATTGAACAAAGTAATATACTTACTAATCCAACCCAAACTCCTAACTCAAATGGAATACTTAGCGCTCTAGAAGCAATTGTTCCTGTTGCGTTAATTTGTGCTGTAACATACGTGAATGATGCCAATGATAAAACTACTACAGCACAAAACCTTGCTAGGTTTCCTCCGTATCTAGTTCCTATGAAATCCGGCACAGTATAACAACCAAATTTTCTTAAATATGGTGCAAGAAGTGACGCAACTAATACATAACCACCAGTCCATCCGACTAAGAAAGCCATATAAGTATAGCCACCAAAGTAAATTCCACCTGCCATAGCAACAAAAGATGCACCTGACATCCAGTCAGCTGCAGTTGCCATTCCGTTAAATACAGTTGGAACCTGTCTTCCAGCAACATAATAAGCATCGACTTGTACAGTTCTTGATAGATACCCAATAATTGCGTAAATACAGACTGTAAAAGCCACAAATAAAATACCTATTGTTTTAGCGGTCATACCTGCTTGTTCAGCAATAGCCATCAATATGATGAATACTAAAAAACCTCCAGTATATGTTCCGTAAATTTTAGGTAAGTTTTGTACAAAGTTTCCTTTAAACATTATTCATCCTCCCCACGTTCTTGGAAGCCAAACTCTTCATCAATTTTCTCTTGTCTATTCGCAAACCAGAAAATTAATACAACAAAGGCAACAATAGATCCTTGCGCACACATGTAATACGCTAAAGGATATCCTAAAAAGCTACCTGCATTTAAGCTGGAACCAAACATGAAGATTAGATAACCAAAAACAAACCATATAGCTAAAGTAATTATCATTAGCCCCTTGGTTTTTTCCCAGTGTCTTTCTTTGTTTGACATTTTTATCCTCCCTATAGGTTAAAAAAAGGAAGCTTACCCATTTAAAGGTAGATTGGAACCCCTAAAAATGTCATATTTTAAAGGGTAATTTTTTTTATTAAGGCATTTATGGGCATAAAATACAAACTTAAGCTGAAAGATCTTAAATTGGAGTATTTTAAAGAATATTTTTCACCAATATTAAAATATTTAAAACCAAAGAAAAAAATTGATAATTACGAGGATCTGAAAGAATTTATTCAAAAAAAATCTGCATGGGTCTCCCAAGTCACTCTTTATGGATATCTTAAAACAAGAATGGGAGCAAAATATGTTTTAATGTTCGAAGATGAGGTTTTTCTAGAGTCTATAAATACTGCTAAATGGAACATTTATCTTACATCTTTACAGGATTTAACTTTTTTTACAATTTCATACATTTATAATAATAGAAATTTTAAAGATATAAGTAAATCAAAAGAAATTTTTTTAAAAATTTTAGAAGAAGAAAAATCTAACAAAATGCCAGATGAGTTATTAAATAAGTATTCACAAAATTTTGAAAATAAATTTCAATCGATAGATTGGGAGAAATATTATTTAGATTTACCTTTTAATGATAGTGCACTTGCTTTATATGAATGGTCACCGGTTGCAGAAGAGCTCAAAGAATTAGATAAAAAAATAGTTTTAAATTCGATGATACTTAAATGGGATAACGTAAAAAAAGAATTTATTGAATTATTAAAATTTTAAATATTTTTTCTATTTTCGACTAAATTTTTTACAACGCTAGGGTCAGCTAATGTTGTTGTATCTCCCAATTGATCATGCTCGTTAGCTGCAATTTTTCTTAAAATTCTTCGCATAATTTTTCCCGATCTAGTTTTGGGTAATCCCGGCGAGAATTGTATAAGGTCGGGTGTAGCAATTGGTCCAATTTGTTTTCTAACCCATAATTTAAGTTCTCTTTCTAACTCTCCATCAAAATTTTCCCCAGCGTTTAAAGTTACGTAACAATACAAACCATTACCCTTAATATCATGTGGATAGCCTACTACAGCTGCTTCAGCAACTTTTGGATGTGCAACGAAAGCGCTCTCAATTTCTGCAGTTCCTAAATTGTGACCAGAAACAATAATTACATCATCTACTCTACCGGTTATCCAATAGTATCCATCTTTATCTCGTTTACATCCATCGCCTGTAAAATATTTACCATCGAATTGTGAAAAGTAAGTTTCAATAAATCTATTATGATCTCCAAAAACAGTTCGCATTTGACCAGGCCAAGATTGAGATATACACAACCTTCCTTTTGCTTCACCTTTAAGAACTTTTCCATCTTTATCTACTATAACTGGTTTTATTCCATAAAAAGGCTTTGTAGCTGATCCAGGTTTCAAATCTATAGCACCCGTTTGAGGGCTAATTAAAATTCCACCAGTTTCAGTTTGCCACCATGTGTCAACTATTGGACATTTTGAGTCTCCGACAGTTTTGTAATACCATTGCCAAGCTTCAGGATTTATCGGCTCTCCCACTGTTCCTAATAGTTTTAACGATTTTCTTGATGTCTTTTTAACAGGTCCATCACCTTCTCTCATTAAAGCTCTGATTGCTGTTGGAGCTGTGTAAAAGGTATTTACTTTATATTTATCAACTATTTGCCACCATCTAGATGAATCTGGATATGTAGGTATACCTTCAAACATTACTGTAGTGGCACAATTTGATAGCGGTCCGTAAATAATATAACTATGCCCAGTCACCCAACCTATGTCTGCAGTACAAAAATAAATATCTTTAGGTTTATAGTTAAAAATATATTGATGAGTCATTGATGCGTAAACCATGTATCCGCCGGTAGTATGTAAAACACCTTTTGGTTTTCCTGTTGAGCCTGATGTATATAATATAAATAATGGATCTTCAGCATTCATTTCCTCAGCCTCGCAAGTAGATGAAGCTTTTTTTATAATATCATGATACCAAACATCTCTATTATTATCCCAATTAATATAATTTCCTGTTCTTTTAACCACTATACATTTTTTAACATTAGGACAGTGTATCAAAGCTTCATCAGTGATTGATTTTAATGGTATAGTTTTTCCTCCTCTTAAACCCTCATCTGCAGTTATAACATAATCTGATTTACAATCGTTTACTCTCCCCGCAATACTGTCTGATGAAAATCCTCCAAAAATTATAGAGTGAACAGCTCCTATTCTTGCGCACGCAAGCATTGTATACGCTAATTCTGGTATCATGGTTAGATAAATAGTAACTCTATCACCTTTTTTTACACCTAATTGTTTGAGAGCATTTGCAGTCCTTGATACTTCTTGGTGTAATTGTTTATAAGTAATTTTTTTTTGCACTTTTGGATCATCCCCGACCCATATAATTGCAACTTTATTTTTATTCTTTTTTAAATGTCTATCAATACAATTTGATGATGCATTAAGTGTCCCATCGTAAAACCACTTTATATGAACATCTGTTTTACTATACTTTACATCCTTTATTTTAGTATAAGGTTTTATCCAAGTTATTCGTTTTCCTTCTTTTTTCCAGAAATTATCATTATCCTTTATAGAACTGTTATATTTTTTTTGATAACCAGATTTATTAATTAAAGCTTTTTTAACCCAATCATTTTTAATTTTATAAATTAACTCGTTGTTTTTGCTTTTTAATTTATTTTTTTGCTTACTTTTGTACTTTTTGACTTTCTTTCTCTTTTTTTTAACAAATTTTTTTTTCTTCTTAGGCATAAAATATCTATATTCTACCCATCTTCAAAATAATTTTCCAGCTTTTAGTGTCCAAAGGAATTACTGAAAGTCTGCTTTGTTTTACCAATCCTATTTTCTTAAGACCATTGTTTTTTTTAATATTTTCAAGAGAAACTGGCGATTTTAGTCTTTTTTTGTATTTAACTTTTACAGCTACAAACTTCCCAGTTTTATCAGTAGGGTCTTTAAATGAAGTTTTAATCACTTCAACAATACCAACTATTTCTTTACCGATATTTGAGTGATAAAAAAAACATAAATCACCTATTCTCATTTTTTTTAGGTTATTTGCTGCTTGATAGTTTCTCACTCCATCCCATAAAGTTCCTTTATCTCCCGCTTTTTCTTGTTGATCAATTGACCACACATCTGGTTCAGATTTTAATATCCATTTTTGATCCATAATTTTTCTTATTAAATATTTTTTTTGAAAAAATAACTTTTACTAATTTTCATTATTTAGATTTTATAACATGATCTATGTTATGAACATTACTTTCATAAAACCCAGCTTTGCTAATTTTAAGAAAATGTCCTCTTTTTTGCAAATCCATTATTGTTTTTGCTCCCATATAACCCATTGATGATTTTAATCCTCCAACTAAATTGTAAATGATTCCTTTTACTGAACCTTTAAATTTTACCATTCCCTCAACTCCCTCGGGAACGTATTTTGTAATATCTTTATTTTCTCTTTGATAATATCTATCTGCAGATCCAGCGCTCATAGCACCAACTGAACCCATACCTCTAAAACTTTTGTATAGCTTACCTTTATATTTAATAATTTTACCTGGACTTTCCATAGTTCCCGAAAACAATGAACCGATCATAATAGCATCCGCTCCAGCAGCAATTGCTTTTGCTAAGTCACCAGAAAATTTAATACCTCCATCTGAAATTATTTTTGTTCTATATTTTTTCAAATATTTTTTAACTTCCATAACCGCACTTAATTGTGGTACTCCGATTCCGGCTACTAAACGAGTTGTACAAATAGATCCCGGCCCTATACCAACTTTTACTATATCAACTCCATTATCTGCAAGAAACTCTGCAGCTTTTCCAGTAGCAATATTTCCAACACATAGAGTTGAGTATTTTAATTTTTTTTTAATTTTTATGATCATATTTTGTACTTTTTTTGTATGGCCATGAGCAGTATCTATTACTATTAAATCTGTTTTAGCTTTTGATAACTCTTCGACTCTTTCTATATCGAGAGCGTTAACTCCAATAGCTGCTCCTACTAAACATCTATTTTTTTTTACTTTTTGTACCTCACTCACTTGTTTTTCAACTGTGAGATTTCTATGAATAACTCCTATCCCACCTGATTTTGATATAGCTATAGCCATCTTAGACTCTGTTACTGTATCCATAGCAGAAGATAGCAAGGGAACTTTTAAACTTAAATTTTTTGATAACCTACATTTTGTAATTGCATCAACAGGAAGTACTGATGAATATTGAGGAACTAATGTTACATCATCAAATGTTAAAGATTCTTTTATAGCACCCATATTAGTTTATATATTTATTTATATAAAAACCAACACTTTGATTTTATAAAACAGTGCTACAGATTGAATCACCCAAAATTACTCTCCACCAGAAGCATTGATTACTGATCCAGTAAGTAAAGAATTTTCCTCGCTGCACAAATAGAATAAATAATTAGCAACTTCATTTGGATTTCCCATTCTTTTGATTGGAATTAGTTGAATTCTTTTCTTCATATTTTTTGATTTTATTTTTTTATGTATTTTTGTATTTGAAACCCCAATTTGTAGAGTGTTTATAGTTATATTTTTCGAATATAATTTTTTGTAATAGGCTGGAAAAAATTGGTTATTAAATTTTGATAATGAATATGCAAAGTTGTTTAAACCTCCGCCAAATTTAGTTCCTATACTTCCTCCCAAAACAATTCTTCCCCATTTTTTTTTTATCATATATTTTACCACTTTTTTTATTACTAATATATTTGCTAAATAATTAGCATTAAAGTGACTCTGAATATCTTTAATTTTGAAATTCTCAAATTTTGTTGGTTTCATATATCCTGTTAAACTTACAAAAGCATCTACTCTAGCGATATTTACGTTCCTAGAAATATATTTTTCAAATGATGATATTTTTTTTAAATCAAATTTGAATAACTTAAGTTTTTTATATTTTTTTTGAAGTTTCTTTAAAGAGGAAACATTATTATTGTAGTGTCCAAAAACATTCCAACCTTTATCTAAAAATAGTTTTGTTGTTTTAAGACCAATATCTGAACTTGCACCCAAAATTAATATATTTTTTGAAAGTTTCATTTTTTGTAAAATTCTTTTTTCCAAACTTTTGCGTGTGAAGCTCCAATTAAACCTCCTGAAACATCACAGACATTGCATGGGGAAAAATTTCTATCTCCCTCAATAAGTGCTTTTCTTGTAAGATGAGTTTTTTTTGATGTCCATATATCTAAAATAGTCTCGTTATTTAAATTTCCTAAAATATTTTTCTTACCCCAATCATGGGAACACATCAAAACATCCCCATTATAATCTATAAAGAAATTATAAGAAGGATAATTGCAAGGTTGTTTAAGAGTTACATCTAAAGACTTAATAGAATGTTCAGCTTTTTCCATATAGCCACCTCGATTACTAATTGTAATTCCATAATCTTGTTCTGGAGGCAGATACCTATTTCTTATAACATAATTTTCTTTATCTAAATTAGCCTCTTCACACATTTTTTTAAATTTTTCCATATCTTCTGGACCATCATAAACACTAATTAGAATTGTAGAAAGTCCTGCTTCAAATAATTTTTTTAATCTTTTAAGATTTAAAACATCCCCATTTGTAATTAATTCAATTTTTGCATTAGGTAAATAATCTCTTGTTCTACGTAAATTTTCATAACAAGCTTTGTTTAATAAAGGTTCATTGAATCCTGAGTAAACGACTATACCACTATAATTTAATTCAGATAATTCTTTACAAATTTTTTCATGTAATTTTGTTGATATAAACTCTTTCCTATCAAATTCTTTTATCCATTCCTCATTACTTCTTGGGCAAAAAGAACAAGATCTATTACATGTTCCAGAATCGCTTATTTCTATAACTGATGGTAAGGGTATTTTTGTTTTATTTACAAAAAAAAGTGTATCTTTTATTATTTTAGATTTTCTATTAATATTTTTATCAAAGTATTTTACAGATTTAGACATAAATATAAGTATACCTATTTTATTTTTAATTTAAAATGTTTAAAAAATTTAATTGTAGGAAAAAATATAATAATTCTACAATTTAACACCTGCCCCTTTTAAAAATTTTGCATCTTCGTCAAGTTGCCATCTTGGTTTTGCTTGATAATTCAATTTACTAAACTCTTTCAATTTAAATTTTTCTAAACCTACAAATGCTATCATCGCAGCATTATCACCGCATAAATTTAATGGAGGAAAAATACATTCAAATCCCTCATTATAAGAAAGTTCTTTTAGACCTTTACGAATATATTTATTAGCAGCTACTCCTCCAGCTACTACAAATTTTTTGTTTTTATTATTAAAAATTTTTTTATATTCAAAAAATGCAACTGTGCTTTTTTTAATAAGTATATCAATTATAGTCTTTTGAAATGATGCTGCTAAATCATATTTATCTTTTTCAGTTTTTATATTTTGTGAAATTTTTAAAATTGCTGTCTTTAGTCCTGCAAATGATAAATTACATCCACCCTTATTATATATTGGTTTTGGTAAATTAAATCTTTCCGCATTCCCTTTTTTTGCTAAAATTTCAATTTTTTCTCCACCTGGAAAATTTATACCTAGCATTTTTGCAGTTTTATCGAATGCTTCCCCAAGAGCATCATCAATTGTTGTTCCTAATCTTTTATATTTTCCAACACCTTCAACAATTAAATACTGGCTGTGACCGCCCGAAATAAGAAGAAGTAAATATGGAAAGTCTAAATTAGAAATTAATTTTGGGCTTAGTGCATGACCCTCTAAATGGTTTATAGCTATAAATGGTTTATTGAGAGCGCGCGCTATAGCTTTTCCAAAATTTAAACCTACAGATAAACAAACTATTAATCCTGGACCAGCTGTAGAAGCAACTGCATCTATATCCTCTAAATTTATATTACTTTCCTTTAGTGCTCTTTTCGTGATTAAATCAATTTTTTCTATATGTGCTCTTGCAGCTAATTCAGGTACCACTCCACCATATTCTTTGTGAATTTCAACCTGGCTTGACACTATATTTGATAGAATACTTGGATTACCAATATTATTTTCTTGAACTAAAGATACTGAGGTCTCGTCACAGCTAGATTCAATTCCAAGTATTAAAGCTTTTTTTTTCATTTATAAAATTTAAAGTTCAAAATATAAGATGAATTATAAATTATATATATGAAAAGAAGAAAAATAATTATTGGTACCAGAGCTAGTAAATTAGCTTTGATTTATGCTGAAAAAGCTAAAAATCGGATATTAGAATCTTCATCAGAATTAAGCGTTGATAATGTCGAAATAAAAAAAATAACCACCGAAGGAGATTTAAATTTAACTGATAGATTATCCGAAATTGGCGGAAAGGGATTATTTTCAAAAAAAATTGAAAAAGAGTTATTAGAAAATAAAATTAATATCGCAGTTCATGCTCTCAAAGATATGCCATCAGACGAAACTCCAGGACTTATAACAAGTTGTTTTTTAAAAAGAAGTGACCCACGTGAAGTTTTAATAACATTAAATAATAAAAAATTTAAGAACTTGGATGAAAATTCTATAATAGGAACATCCTCTTATCGAAGAGAGTTTCAACTTAAATACAAAAGGAAAGATTTGAAGTATAAATTAATAAGAGGAAATGTAGATACTAGAATTAATAAATTAAAACAAAATTCATATAATGGAATTATATTATCTTATGCTGGTATCAAAAATTTAAACTTTGAAAAATATGCATCAGAAATTTTTGAATTAGACGAATTGATTCCAAGTGCCGGCCAGGGAGTAATTGCATTACAAAGTAAAATTGATGATATTGAAATTAATAAAATTTTAAATAATATTAATGATGATATGACCGCTAACGCTGCTATAGCTGAGAGAAATGTTTTAAAAGTATTAGAGGGTGATTGTGAGACTGCTATAGGTGTAATTTCAGCAATAAGTCAAAATAAAATTTCAATTAAAGCTGAACTTTTTTCATTAGATGGAAGTAAAAGATTTTTTTGTAGTTTATCCGACACTTTAAGTAACCATAGTGATTTGGGGATTAAAGTTGGAGAAATACTAAAAAAAGACTCAAATGGAGTTTATAAAAAGTAGAATGCATATTTTATTAACCAGACCACTTGATGATAGTTTAGAATTAATTAAAAAATTTACTAATCTAGGTCATAAGGTTTCACATATGCCAGTAATACAGATTGAAGAAATAAAACATCAAGAAATTAATTTTGCCACTTTCAAATGTTTAATTTTAACAAGTGCAAATGCATTACAATTTATTAATTTATCAAACATAGATAAAAAAATATTATGTTTTTGTGTTGGAGCATCGACAGAAAAGAAAGCACTAAATTTAGGTTTTCAAAATGTGATCTCGGCTCAAGGTAACGTAAGAGCTCTTGAGGAACTAATATTACAAAATTTTAAAATTTCAGATGGTAAAATATTGTATTTAAGTGGTGAGTTTATAACTGATGACATACATCTAAACTTATCAAAATGTGGTTATGATATTAAAAGAATTGTAAATTATAAATCAACTCCTATTTTTACTTTAGATGAAAATTTTCTTTCACAATTAAAGACAGATATCCCAAACATAGTTTATTTGTACTCACACCAAAGTGCACTAAATTTTCTCAAATTGATAGAAAAGTATAATTTAGATGATAATTGGATGAATACAAACTTGATGTGTATTAGCGAAAAAACCTCATCTGTTCTCAATAAGATTAAATGGAAAAAAATTTTCATTTTTAGTCCTGGCGAAGAAGAATTTTTGCTATATAAAATTTAATATGGATATTTTTAGTAATTTTAGAGATCTATTTTTATCAGTTTGGAATAAGGGTATTTTAGGAATTGATATATTTGAAATATTAATTGGGATAGGAATATTTTTAATATTTTTAATTTTTAGAGGTCTTATAAGTAAATTAATTATTAAGAAGTTAGAGATAATATCTAAAAAAACAACTAACAAATTAGATGATACTTTCGTAAAAGCACTAATTGGACCAGCAAGATTTCTACCTATTGTGCTCGGTTTCTTTATAGCTAGTTATTATATGTCATTTTCAGATGAAAGCAGGGACTTCATTGATAATATTAATAGAACATTAATAACTATTTTAATTTTTTGGGTAATACATCAAGTTATAGAGCCAATATCTTATATTCTAAGTGGTTTAGGAAAAATTTTAACTAGAGAATTGATTGGCTGGATTATCAAATCTTTAAAAATTTTAATTTTTATATTAGGCTCGGCGGCTGTTCTAGAATTGTGGGGAATAAAAATTGGACCAATTATTGCAGGATTAGGTTTATTTGGGGTTGCTGTTGCCTTAGGCGCTCAAGATTTGTTCAAAAACTTGATCTCAGGTATTTTAGTATTGGTTGAAAAAAGATTTAAAATGGGAGATTGGATTTTAGTTGAAGGCATTATAGAGGGTATAGTTGAAAGAATTGGTTTTAGATCAACAACAATAAGAAAATTTGATAAATCATTAGCTATAATTCCAAATTTTCAATTTGCAGAAAATGCTGTTATTAACGTTAGTCAAACTACAAATTGGATAATAAGCTGGGTCATTACACTACAATATGATAGCACAGTTGAGCAACTTAAAAATATCAGAGAACAAATAGAAAAGTATATTACCAGTAATAAAGATTTTAATACTAGCATTGGTCATGCTGTACGAGTAGATAAGTTTTCTGATAGCTCAATAGACATGTATGTTAGGTGCTTCACAAATTCTAACAGTTGGGAAAATTGGCTTGAAGTGAAAGAAAGGTTGGCGATAGAGATAAAACAAATTGTTGAAAAGAATGGAGCATCTTTTGCGTTTCCAAGTCAATCAATTTATGTAGAAAAAAAATGATAGCTTTATTTTATTTAATTTTACAAATTTTAAAACTTTACTCATATGTGGTTATTGCTAATGTTATAATTAGCTGGTTAGTTGCGTTTAATGTAATAAATACTTCAAACAAATTTGTTTATTCAATATTAGAGTTTACATATAGATTAACTGATCCAATTTTAAATAAAATTAGGGGTTTTTTACCAAATCTAGGGGCTTTTGACATTTCACCTATAATTCTTCTTTTGTTGATATGGTTTGTAGAAATGTGTATGAAGATTTATCTAGCACCAATAATATTTAATTAATTAATGATTTTAATTGACGGAAAAAAAGTAGCAGCTGAACTTAGACTAGAATTAAAAAATGAAGTGAACTATCTTAAATCTAAATATAATAAAGTTCCGGGACTTACTGTTATATTAATTGGAGATTTAGCGCCAAGCCAGATTTATGTTCGTAATAAAGAAAAATCTGCAAAAGAAGTTGGATTAAAATCAGAGGTTATAAAATATCCTGATAATATAGATGAGAAGACTATATTAACTAAGATTGAAGAGCTTAATAAAGATGATAGTGTTTCTGGAATTCTTGTTCAATTACCACTTCCAAAACACATAAATAAGAAAAAGGTAATAGAAAAAATTTTACCTTCAAAAGATGTTGATGGATTTCATCCTATTAATGTTGGAAATTTATCATCAGGTTACGATAGTTCTATACCATGTACACCTCTTGGATGTTATTTATTAATTAAAAAAATTGAACCAAATTTAAGTGGTAAAAAAGCAGTAGTTATTGGAAGGTCTAATTTAAATGGCAAACCAATGACACAGCTTTTGCTTAAAGAAAACTGTACTGTTACAATAACTCATTCCAAAACAAAAAACTTGAAAGAAGAATGTTTAAAAGGAGATATAGTTGTTGCCGCCGTAGGTATACCAGAACTTGTGAAAGGTGACTGGGTTAAAAAGGATGCGATAGTTATTGATGTAGGAATAAATAAAACTGAAAAAGGTATCGTGGGTGACGTATCATTTGATGAGGTATCCAATGTTGCAAAAGCCTTAACTCCAGTACCTGGAGGAGTTGGTCCAATGACAATAGCCTGTCTTTTAAAAAACACCATAGAATGTTTTAAAAGATTTCAAACTTAATAAATTTATTTACGACCTTTTTTTGATTTTAATCCAAGTTTATCACTATGTCTCAATCTTAAAATTACAATTGCTGCTGCAATTAATACTATTGCCACTGCTTCATAAACTAAACCAGTTGGATCCATTTCTTTTCCTTGCAGAATTATAAATCTAGATAATGCAGTAATTGCAATTAAAAGAGGTAACGTAATGCTAATTGATTGTTGATCCCAAAAAACTCTAACCATAGCTAATACTTCTAAGTATAGAAACATAAGTAATAAATCAGCCAGTGTCACTTTTTGGTTAAAAATCATAGTTTTGATTTCAATTGCTACTGCAATAACTGTGCTTATTAAAATAACTGTTAATAATATAAACTGTAAGTTTTTAGTTATTTTTTCCATTATTTTTTATACGAATTTTAAATTTTATTTCAATTTTTTTTTATGAAAATTGATAAATTTTTCTATATTTGATCTCTTAAAAGTCTTATTTTCCTCAAATGAAACCTTTTTCAAAGAGTAAGCCTTACTTTTTGTAATTCTTGAATGAATGCTAATGTTACCTTTATAAAGTTTGATTTTAATTGATCCATTTACCTTATTTTTTTTAAAATCAATTATTTTTTGCAGTTTAAATCTTTCTTTTGAATACCAATAACCATTATAAATTAATTCAGCATATCTTGGCATAATTTTTTCTTTGTTATGCATAGTCTTTTTATCTAGAGTTATTGTTTCAATCGCTCTATGTGCAAATAGCAATAATGTTCCGCCAGGTGTCTCGTATATACCTCTAGATTTTATTCCTATAAATCTATTTTCTACTAAATCTACTCTCCCAATACCATTTTCACCAGCATATTTGTTTAATTTAGATAATAAATTAAAAGGTGATAATTTTTTTCCATTTATTGCAACAGGATCACTATTTTTAAAATTTATAGTTAAAAAAGTTGGTTTATTCTTTGCTTTCTCTGGAGATATTGTTCTTTGAAACAAAAATTCCGGTGGTGGATTTTTTGGATTTTCTAAAATTTTTCCCTCAGTTGAAGTATGAAAAACATTATCATCCACAGAAAAAGGTGCCGCACCCTTTTTATCTTTAGGTATTTCAATTTTATACTTTTTAGCATAGTTAATTAAATCTGTTCTTGATTTAAGATCCCACAATCTCCATGGTGCTATTACTTTAATTTTCGGTCCAAAGTAATGGTAACCAAGCTCAAATCTTACTTGATCATTTCCTTTTCCGGTAGATCCGTGAGAAACTGCATAGGCGCCAAATTTTTTAGCTACTTTAATTTGATCTTTAGCTATAAGTGGTCTAGCTATTGAAGTCCCAAGAAGATAAACTCCTTCATAAACAGCATGACCTCTAATCATTGGATAAACATAATCTCTCACAAAAATATCTTTAAGATCATTTATAATAACTTTTTTAACGCCTAATTTTTTCGCATTTTTTTTTATTTTTTGAATATTTATTTTTTGCCCAATATCTGCTGTGTATGTAATTATTTCAGAATTATAATTTTCTTGGAGCCATTTTAAGATTATAGAAGTATCAAGCCCACCCGAATATGCCAATACTATCTTTTTTGTAATTTTCATTGAAAAAATTATTTACAATTTTTTTTTGCTGACTCGTAAGCTTTTGAAAAACCCATTAGTGAATAATGATCTATAGTTTGTGAACCTGATTTATTATATCCTTTAATCATAATTCTCGATCCTTTTTTCATTGTTTTAATCATTTTTTTTTCAATTTTAATGTTAGCTATCCACGAAAAGTCATCTTGAGTAATATCAAATTTATATTTTTTCTTTCCAGAGATTGCTGTTACCAAATTTTGTTTATTGTATTCATAACCAGAAGTAACACTTATTTCGTCAATTATTTTATCATTAGGTCTAAAGCTGACAAATAATCTAGCCTCTCGATCCTGTTTTTTTGGTGATTGTAAAATTGGTTTACTTTGAGCAAAACAAGTTTTTTCGTTTTCTCCTTTAAGAATCATTACCTCCCAATCCTTAAACTTAGCTACTTTATCTATTTGATTTGCATTTGAAGTATTTAATAAAAACACAAACATTAAAGTAAAAATAGTTATTTTATATTTTATGGGCATGGGTTAGGAAAAATTTTTTGGACTTTATTAATTTCATTAATTATTTCTTTGTTTAAATTTACATTTACACTTTCTATATTAGTTTTCAACTGCTCCATAGTAGTTGCTCCAATTATTACACTTGTCATAAACTCTTGCATTTCGCAAAACTTTATTGACATTTGACTCATATTAAGACCATGTTTATTGCTAATTTTAAAATATTCATCAACTGAATTTTCTAAATTAGGTGTATTATATCTATATTTCCAAAAATCAAAATCTCTCTGCATTCTTGAACCTTTTGGGAATTTATTGTTTCTATATTTCCCACTTAGATAGCCGCTTGCTAGGGGAGAATAAGCCAGACATCCAATATTTTCTCTAATAGATATTTCTGATAATCCAATTTCATAAGTTCTATTTAAAAGGCTATATGGATTTTGTATAGACATCATTCTTGGCAAATTACTATCATTTGAAAGTTTTAAAAATTTCATTACTCCCCAAGGTGTTTCATTTGACAATCCAACATGTCTAATTTTCCCGGCATCAATAAATTTCTGTAAATTAATCAATACGTCCTCAAACTTATTCCACTCTCTTTCTTTATGAATATAACCTAAGGCTCCAAAATTATTCACATTTCTTTCAGGCCAATGTAACTGATACAGATCTATATAATCTGTTTTTAATCTTTTAAGACTATCATGGAGTGCTTTTTCTAAATTCTTACCAGCAAAACTATTTTTTCCTTCCCTTAAATAATTTCTTGCTGGGCCTGCAACTTTAGTAGCTAAAATAACTTTCTTCCTTTTTTTTGTGTTTTGAAACCAATTTCCAATAATTTCTTCAGTATGTCCAAAAGTCTCAGCTTTAGGTGGCACCGCATAGAGCTCAGCTGTATCCCAAAAATTTACGCCTTTATCTAAAGAATAATCCATTTGCTCAAAAGCTTGATTTTGAGTGTTTTGTTCACCCCATGTCATCGTTCCAAGACAAATAGTACTTACATCTATACCAGTATTCCCTAGTTTTTTATAATTCATAACAATTTTAAATATTTGTTACTTACAATTTGACCGCTTGAAAATAAACAGAATAATTAATATATATATATTATGGAATTTAATAGAGAAAATATTTTAAACAAATCAAAAGCATCAACATCAACTGTTAAAATAGATGAAGGTCTAAGAGCTTACATGCTTAAAGTTTATAATTATATGGCAACTGGTGTGCTTTTAACGGGTATTATAGCTTTACTTTCATTTAAACTATCAGTGGTGACAAGCACTGATGGGTCAATAGTTTCACTCACACAATTTGGGAATGCGATTTATTTGTCAGGTTTGAAATGGATAGTAATGTTAGCACCTTTAGGGGTAGTATTCTATATGAGTTTTGGAATTAATAAAATGAGTACTTCAAAGGCCCAGACAACTTTTTGGTTATTTGCTGCTTTGATGGGACTATCTCTGTCATCGATATTGTTGGTTTACACTGGGTTAAGTGTTACCAGAGTATTTTTTATATCTTCAGCTACATTTGGTGCAATGAGTATTTATGGATATACTACAAAAAGAGATCTAACCAAATTTGGTTCTTTTCTAATGATGGGATTAATAGGTATTATAATTGCTTCATTAGTAAATTTATTTTTAAAGTCCTCAATGATGTATTTTGCAATATCGATTATAGGTGTATTAATTTTTGTTGGATTAACTGCCTACGATACGCAAAAAATAAAAAACATGTATACAGCTTCTGACTCTTCTGAAATCATAGGAAAAAAAGCTGTGATGGGAGCACTAACATTGTATTTAGATTTCATTAATTTATTTATAATGTTGCTAAGATTATTTGGACAAAGAAGATAATTATCTAAAAATTTTTCCACCTAGTATTCTTAATTAAATTTTCAAGATTATTAGAATTTTTAAGAATTTTGCCATTTGTGTCAGTGAGTAAATATTTTAAATTTTTATTTGCTGGTTTAAAATTCTTGCAGATTCTATATTTGGCTTTTTCTGCTGAGTTTTTAAAAACACAAAAACTGACTTGTTTACTTGAGATACTTAAACCATAATCTTTCCAAGATCCTGCCGAGACCATTTTTGAATAAAGATTTAAAATTACTTTCAATTCTTCCTTATTAAAAAAAATTTCACTTTCACTAATTAAATTGTTGTTATTTATTACTAACTTTAGGCTTCTACTCATTAATTTTATATTTATTAATTATTCCAATTTGAAAAGCAGTAAATATAAAAGTAATTGGCAGAATTCCCCATACTTTAAAATTTACCCAAAATTCTTCGGACTGTGTTCTCCAAATAAATTCATTTAAAATGGCCAAACCAAAGAAAAAAAATATCCATCTCAAATTTAAAATTTTCCAACCTTCGTCATTTAATTTTATTGATTTACCTAAAATTTTTTTTAATACTGGTTCATCAGTAAAAAATTTACCAAAAAGTAGCGCCAAACCAAATAAAATATTAATTATTGTTGGTTTTATGTAAATAAATATAGGATCATTAAAGTAAATTGTTAGACCTCCGAAAAGAGTGATTAAAATTCCACCAATTAAGGGAATCATAGGAATTTTTTTTTCAATAAACCAAACTATTATTACGGCTATAATTGTCGATATTACAAATGGAGGTATCGCCACTTTAAGATCTTTGCCACTTTTGTAATAAAATGTAAAAAAAATTAAAAGTGGCCCAAAGTCTGTGACAAATTTGATCAAGGATTTATTCACAACAACATATTAACAGATATTCAATAGTTTAATAATTTTTTTTATTGATTTTTTTATACAAATCTCCATATTTATCGAGTGAGTATTCAAAAAGCAAAATTTTCTATTGGTGATGTAGTAAAACATAAACATTTTGACTTCAGAGGTGTAATTTATGATGTTGATTTTGAATTTAATAACTCTGAGGAATGGTACCAATCTATACCCAAAAATGTGAGACCGAGAAAAAATCAGCCATTTTATCATCTACTTGCTGAAAATGATGACATAACTTACGAGGCATATGTTTCAGAGCAAAATCTTTTAACGGATGACTCAGATGAACCAATTAAGCATCCTTTAATTAATGAGATCTTTTCTGGAAAAAAAGGATCTAGTTATTTTAAACCTTCAAACTAAATCTTAGCCTACATTTAAACACATTTCATACAAAAGATAGACATAACCTTACAATATAAATTGTTTATTCTGATCAAGAATACTATTTATTCCCTTAATTTATCTCCCTCTGTATTCTTGGTCAGAATATGTCAATAAGTTAAATACAATCAAAATTTTTTTATGTTATAAATTTTACATGTTAAAATTTTTAAATCCAAAAAACATTTTTAAATTTTCGTCTCTAATCCAAAATTATATTTTTGTTATCTTTATAATAGTACTCGTTATTGGTTTGTTTGAGGCACTTGTTTTGTCACCAGAAGACTATAAACAAAGTGACTCTGTAAGAATCATGTATGTGCATGTACCTTCTGCTTGGATTTCTTTGGGAATTTTTTCATTGTTAGGAATTTTATCTATAGGAAGTTTAATTTTTAAAAATAAAAATTTTCCAATTATTTCAAAAAGTCTTGCACCGTCGGGTTTTGTTTTTAACATTATCGCTTTAGTCACAGGATCAATATGGGGAAAGCCAACGTGGGGAACTTGGTGGGTATGGGATGCTAGAATTACGTCAATGTCAGTTTTGTGTCTTTTTTATCTATTATATATTTTATCGTGGAGAATTTTTGAAAAAAGAAATCATGCAGAAAAAGTATCATCATATATTGCATTAATTGGATTAATTAATATTCCCATAATTAAATTTTCTGTAGAGTGGTGGGCGACCCTACATCAGCCAGCATCAGTCAATTTGTTAGATAAAACTACGATTCACCCGTCAATGTTAGTGCCTCTATTAATAATGACTGCGGCATTTGCTCTTTTTTCAATTCTAATATTTTTGATGAAATATAATACAGAAATGATAAAAATAAAAAATAAAGGTTTAGACAGATTATGATTATAGAATTTTTATCTATGAATGGTTACGGAATTTATGTGTGGTCAGCATTTTTATTTACATTATCTAGCTTTTCCATTTTGTATTTTGTAATTAAATTTCAATTTACTAAAGAAAAAATGAAATTTGAACATAAGTTTAGTAAACTTAACGAAACAAAAATCAAAAACGCGAAAAAACAAGATATATTTAAAGAGATTTTGGTACAAAGATCAGTTTCAAAAATTTAATCTACCGATAAATGTATGGTAAAAAAATAAAGCTAAGAATTATTTTTTTATGCTCGATACTACTTTCTTTGATTCTAATAATTTTTCTAATTTTAAAGTCTTTAGAGGAAGATGTAGTTTATTTTATTTCTCCTTCAGAAATCAAATCACTAATTGAAATAACTGAAAAAAAAATAAGAATAGGAGGTATGGTAAAAGAGAACTCTATAATTACAAATTCAGATAATATTAATTTTATAATAACTGACTACACTAATGAGATTCGAGTAACTTTTTCAGGATCAATTCCAAATTTGTTTCAAGAAGGTAAAGGAGTCGTTGCGGAAGGATTTTTAAAAGATAAAAATTTTTTTGTTGCAAAAAAAATATTAGCTAAACATGATGAAAATTATATGCCCCCAGAGGTAAAAGAGGCATTAGATCAAAAATAATTTATGTTTACTCAAATTGGATATTATTTACTTATTTTTAGTTTGATTTTATCTTTATATTTAAATTTTTTTTCGTTGGTAAATTACAAAAAAAATTTAACAAATTTTTATCAAGTATTAACATTATTGTCGCTTCAGTTATTTTTTGTAATATCAATTTTTGCTGCTTTAATTATAAGTTTTGTAAATTCTGACTTTTCAAATATTACTGTTTATAATAATTCCCATTCTACAAAACCATTATTTTATAAAATCTCTGGTGCTTGGGGAAATCATGAGGGCAGTCTGCTTCTTTGGCTGATGGTTTTAACTTTATCTGTATTTCTTTTTGGGATTAAATCAAAAAAATTTAGTATAAATTTTAGGTTAATAACAATTTTTTTTCAGCAATTGATTATTTCAGGATTTTTAATATTCATAATATTTACATCTAATCCATTTATATCAGTAATTCCTATTCCAATAGAAGGCTTAGGCCTTAACCCAATTTTACAAGATCCTGCATTAGCGATTCATCCACCAATATTATATGTAGGTTATGTTGGAACCTCTATTATATTTTCATTATCACTTGCTGGAGTGCTTGAGAATAACATAAACAAAGAATGGGCTGCTTATACCAAAATCTGGATTTTAATATCATGGATATTTTTAACAATTGGTATTTTATTAGGATCTATATGGGCATATTACGAACTTGGCTGGGGAGGTTTTTGGTTTTGGGATCCAGTTGAAAATATTTCTTTAATGCCATGGTTTTGTTTAACAGCGCTATTACATACAATAATAGTTTTAGAAAAAAGATCAGTATTGCAATCTTGGACAATAATATTGTCTATTGCTTCTTTTACTTTAAGTATTTCTGGAACTTTTTTAGTAAGGTCTGGTATTTTGAATTCAATTCATACTTTTGCAAATGATCCATCAAGAGGAATATTTATTTTAATTTATTTATTTTTATTAGTTTCTTTAGCATTATTTATATATTTTATTTATTTTGAAAACGAAAAGAAGAAAGAAGAAGGAATTTTTTTAATTAACAAGGAAACTTCAATATTAATTAACAATTGGTTTATGATGTACTTTTTAGCAGTTGTTTTAGTTGGAACAATATATCCAATATTTCTTGAGGTTATCAGTAATGAAAAAATTTCAATTGGTCCTCCTTTTTACCATAAATTATTAATACCTTTTTTAGTATTATTTATAATTATAATGATACTAGAAACTAAACTTAAGTGGATTAAAACTGACACAAAAAAAATTAAAAAAAATGGATTAATTTCATTTATTTTATTAGCTATTTTTTGTCTTATATTAATTGAATACCTTGGTTCAAATTTAATTATAGCCTCAATTCTTTTAGCGAGTGCCTTTTTGTTAATTGTTTTAACCATATTAGATATAATAAAAAATAAAATATTTATTTCCCAAAAAATTTCACATTTTGGATTTAGTCTTTTAATATTAAGCATATTATTGAATAATATTTATTCAAAAGAAATATCATCAAATATGAAAGTTGGTGAAGAAATTAATTTTATAGATAAAAAAATAAAATTTCTTAGTTTAAAAGCAACAGAAAAAAAAAATTTTAAATCTATAACTGGTAAATTTCAGATAATAGATGAAAAAAATAGAATCAAATTTTTTTATCCTGAAATACGGATTTATAATCAACCTAATATAGTTACTAGTGAAGCAGATATAGTAACAAATATTTTTACAGATAATTTTTTAGTTTTCAATATTATTAATGATGATGAATTTTTTAATGTACGATATCAATATAAACCATTTATGTTTTTGATTTGGATATCTACAATGTTAATAGCAATTGGGGGCATGTACTCACTTTATAACAGAACTTATGAAAAATAAATTACGTTTAACAATCGTTTTATCAGTAGTAGTGATTATTTTTATTATACTAGCAAAAGGTTTATTTAAAACTAATTCTTATGTTCCGAATAGTATTCAATATGATAATTTTTATAAATTTAAATCTAAAGAATTTTATACCAATGATGAATTTATTCTAGAAAATTTATTAAACAGAAAAAAATTTACAATAATAAATATTTGGGCTTCTTGGTGTAAGCCTTGCCGAGATGAACATATTTTTTTAATGAATTTAAGTAAAACTAATGGATTCACAATAATAGGAATAAATTATAAAGATAAATTCAATAACGCCAAAAAATTTTTAAATGAATTAGGTAATCCTTATGAAATAATTTTAAAAGATCCAAACGGAATAAAATCGATAGAATTAGGAGCTTATGGTGTTCCCGAAACATTTATTCTTAATAATGAATTAAAAGTAGTTATAAAAAAATACATTGGTCCCATAGACAAAAAAAGATTAAAAGAAATTTTAAAGTTATTAAAATGAAAAAAATATATAAGATTATTTTTTTATTATTATTTTTTCAAAATTTTTCAGAAGCTGAAATAAATAATAAGCAAGAAGTTGATAAAATAAGTAAGAATCTTAGATGTTTAATATGTCAAGGACAATCGGTATATGATTCCCAATCAGAATTTGCACTTAGCATAAAAACACTAATTGATTTTCAGCTAGATCAGGGAAAAAATGAGGAGCAGATTTATACTTATTTGAAGGAAAAATATGGAGTTTGGATTACATATGATCCAGAATTAAATACAAATACTATTTTATTATGGTTAATTCCATTGATTTTATTTGTTTTTGGTGGCATTTTAATAATTAAAAAATTATCTATTAATAGTTTAAAAAAAAATGAAAAAAAAATTTATAACTTGTATTTTAGCAGTTACATCTTTTTTAAGCGTCTATGCTTTTGCTGAAGATAAAAAAGAGATTTTTAATACACATGAGCTTAATTTTTATTCAGGTATGTTTGATTTTAGTGACGATGGTAAAAGATCTACCTTGTTCGGTATTCAACACCAAAATGAAAATTTAATAAAAGATAGTTTTATTGGTACAATATCTCCAGTCACAGGTCTAATGTTCACAGCTGATAATGCAGGTTATGTTTATACAGGTATTCAAGCACAATATAATTTTGGAAAACTAAATGTTATCCCAAGCTTTACACCAGGCTTATATGGAGAGGGCGATGGCAAAGACTTAGGTCATATTATAGAATTTAAAAGTGAGGTGCAATTATCATTAGATTTATTTGAGAGTAGTCAACTTGGTTTTTCGTATAACCATATTTCTAACGCCAGTTTAGGAGATAAGAACCCAGGGGCAAATAGTTATATGTTCAATTTTTTAAAAAAATTTTAAAATAGCTAATGAATTTAAAAGACTGTCATAACTTTTATGATTTTAGAAAACTTGCGCAAAAAAAATTGCCATCTCCAATATTTCACTATATTGATGGAGCGGCAGATGATGAAATAACATATAAAAGGAATTCTAGCGCTTTTAACGATGTAGACTTAGTACCTAACATATTAAGAGGTGTTGAAAATGTAGATTTATCTACAACAATTTTTGGTAAAAAAATAGATTTACCTTTTTATTGTGCTCCAACAGCTTTGCAAAGACTTTTTCATTATGATGGTGAAAGAGCTGTTGGAAAAGCAGCTCAAAAATATAATACAATGTTTGGAGTATCAGCACTATCAACAGTAAGTGTAGAGGAAATATCTTCTATAGTTACAGCTCCTAAAATGTTTCAATTTTATTTCCACAAAGATAGAGGCTTAAATGACTCGTGTTTAGAACGAGCAAAAGCAGCAAAGTTTGATGTAATGGCTTTAACAGTAGACACAATAACCGGGGGTAATCGTGAAAGAGATCTTAGAACTGGCTTTACATCCCCTCCTAAACTGACATTATCAAGCTTATTTAGCTTTGCTATTAAACCAATGTGGGGGATAAATTACCTAACAAAAGGAAAGTTTGAGCTACCTCATCTTCAAGATTATGTAAAAGAAGGTACTAGTACAAATACTTCTATAGGTAATTATTTTTCAACTATGCTTGATCAGTCTATGAGCTGGAAAGATGCAGAAAAACTTTGTGCTCAGTGGGGAGGTCATTTTGCCTTGAAGGGCGTAATGTCAGTTGAAGATGCAAAAAGGGCTGTCGATATTGGATGCTCGGGAGTAATTGTTTCAAATCACGGTGGACGTCAATTAGATGGATCAAGGTCACCTTTTGATCAATTAAAAGAAATTGTTGATGCTGTAGGAGATAAAGTTGATGTAATATGTGAAGGTGGAATTCAAAGAGGTACACACATCTTAAAAGCCTTGTCGATTGGAGCAAAAGCTTGTTCGGGAGGAAGATTATATTTATATGCTTTAGCTGCCGCAGGTCAAAAGGGCGTAGAGAGAGCATTAGGATTATATAAAGCAGAGTTAGAGAGAGATATGAAACTTATGGGATGTACAAAAATAAGTGATCTAAATAGAGAAAACTTAAGGTTTAGATAATGGATTTAAATGATTGCTATAATTTTAATGATTTTAGAAAATTAGCAAAAAAGAAACTACCTTCTCCAATTTTTAATTATATTGATGGGGGTTCAGACGATGAGATTACTTTAAAAAGAAACACTGATTCATTTGATAAGTGCGATTTGGTTCCCAATGTTTTAGCAAAAGTAGGAAGTCCAGACTTATCAACAACAATTTTTGGTAAAAAAATAGATTTGCCTATATTTTTATCACCTACTGCAATGCAAAGGCTTTATCATACAGACGGAGATAAAGCTTCAGCACGTGCAGCTGAAAAATTTGGTACATTTTATAGCATGTCATCTATGGCAAATACTTCAATTGAGGAAATTTCAAATATTTCAAGTGGACCTAAATTATTTCAATTATATGTTCATAAGGATAAATCAATTACTGATGATTTAATTGAAAGAAGCAAAAGATCTGGATTTGATGGAATGTGTTTAACAGTTGATACTCTAGTGGCTGGAAATCGAGAAAGAGATTACAGAACTGGATTCACAACTCCACCAAAGTTAACATTACAAAGTATTTTAAATTTTGCTCTACATCCAAATTGGGTGCTTAATTATTTAATTAATCCAAAATTTGAATTATCTAATGTTTGTAAAAAAACAGATAAAGGAACTAATATTTCAAAGTCTGTAATTGATTATGTAAATGAACAATATGATAGGTCAATGAGCTGGAAAGATGCTGAGTATATTGTTCAAAAATGGAATGGTCCTTTTGCATTAAAGGGTGTTATGTCAGTTGAAGATGCAAAAAAAGCTATTGATATTGGATGTACTGCAATAATGGTTTCAAATCATGGAGGAAGACAATTAGATGGCTCTAG
>MDSW01190251.1_pt1 | contig 29951 bp, 18 predicted proteins | sample 811171 | NCBI WGS metagenome assembly MDSW01 (sample SAMN05326641, study PRJNA326480) | marine metagenome | isolation source: seawater | place: Atlantic Ocean: North West | collected 2012 | reverse complement strand
CTATTCCACTACTAAATAAAATGTAGTGGGAATGTTATGAAATACACACTAACACAGTCGTATGCTTTTTATATGGGCATGGTAGTGCGGATGTATTTCATACAAGGTATCCCATATACCTTTGATGAGTTACCAACACTTGTCCAAGATCATCCAGCGGTTCAAACCGAGGCGTTGGAAGGTCAAGACTGGGACGACGAGGAATTGTATCGTTGGTCTTCATACCTAGTGGCAGAAGAAGCACATCCTTGTATGTTTGAACTCACTGTAGATAATCCTGAACTATTACCTAAAGATGATTGAACAATTTATAGAATGGTTTGAGGGAACGTGGGAAAACAAAGTTCAAGCATTTTCGTATCCATCTAGATTTGCCATGGTGCGTTTGCACCACAAAAAGGTGCCTGGCACCGATAACATGTTTTATGGTGAACAAGCATATAACTATCAGTTACATGCGCCCTATAGGCAGTTCATTGTTGAGGCAGTTCTGGAAAATGGTAGAATTCGCATGAAAAACTACGATTTCGACAAAAATCGATATCGTGGATGTGTCAATCTCGATCAAATTAAGTACGATGAGAGCTTGACACATAAGGGTACATGTGATACAATTCTATCATACAACCCAAACAAAGAAGAGTATATCGGATCTGTTCAGGGTTGTGAATGCATTGTTCCTCACAGAGATGGTGAAACATATGTTAAGAATGAAGCAATTCTTGGCAAAGACTATTACCATGTAATAGATCGTGGTTATCTCGTGGGAACAAGTAAGCAAATTTGGGGTAGTCGTTATGGACACTTTGAATTTGCCCGCATGCCTGTTTAGCTCAGCTGGTAGAGCAACGCTTTTGTAAAGCGTAGGTCGTCAGTTCAAGTCTGTCAACAGGCTCTCCGTCGATGTGGCGGAATTGGTAGACGCGCTGGGTTTAGGTTCCAGTGGATTTATCCGTGGAGGTTCAAGTCCTCTCATCGACATTCAGGACACTATGGATTTTATTTTAGAATCAAAGATTAGAGACGTTTCAATTTGCGATCGACTAATTGATTTTTTTCAAAATTCTGATTTTTCAATAAACCGTAGGGGTCCTGGGCAGACTACAACTGGTGTTACTGATGCCAAGAAGTCTACAGATCTTGTCGTATATCCATTTGAAAAGCATCTTGCTCCTGTTGTTGACGAATATCTAAAGCAGTTATTCGTTGTTGGACAGAAGTATATCGATAAATATCCCGCTTGTAATGTATACTCTCCTTGGGGAGTTGCTGAATCTGTACAAATTCAGTGGTACAAACCTGGTGAAGGTTTTTACAAGTGGCATACTGAAAGATGCAATGCAATGCATCCTCATAACAACAGACATCTAGTCTGGATGACATATCTTAATGATATCGAAGAGGGTGGCGGCACAGATTTTATGCACCAGAATTATACTGTCAAACCCAAAAAAGGTAAGACAGTTATCTGGCCATCAGACTGGACTTATACTCATAAGGGACAAGTTGCTCCAAATGAAGATAAGTACGTTATTACTGGTTGGTTCAGTTATCTAGACGAAACTGAACCAGTCGGATCTGGGGGGAATTAGCTCAGCTGGTAGAGCGCCGCTTTTGCACGGCGGAAGTCAGGAGTTCGAGTCTCCTATTCTCCATAACGGACTGGAATACATCCGTGCTCACGTCTCCGAGAGAAAAAAGAATCGGAAAACCAACCCGCGTGGGAGAGAGGTGGGAACCCTCTTGGTGCCCCGCTGCTGACGAGCAGCGGTATTATAACTTCTGGGGGAGTACAAAAGATCTGTATTTTAGAAACAGCGCCCCCTACATTCCTCTATAGCTCAATCAGGCAGAGCGGTTGACTGTTAATCAATAGGTTCCTGGTTCGAGTCCAGGTGGAGGAGTTGGCGATACTGCCAAACCAAACCCCTTCCGTGTGCTGTAAAACCTCCCTACAAGGGGAGGTTTTATTGTATAAATAATCCAGAAGAAATTGTCCAGCGGGATTGGGTTAATTATGCCTCTTACAAGACTTGATAACCTTTACTCAAGTAAAACAGGTAAGTATCTATACGTATCGCCAGATGACTTTAATGCGACTGATGAGTTAGACAACAGGGGTAATTCACCTCTCCGTCCATTCAAGACGATTCAGAGAGCATTTCTAGAGGTAGCACGTTATTCTTATCTGCCTGGTAAGGATAATGACCGTTTTGACCAGTTCAGCATCATGCTGATGCCTGGTAATCACTTCATTGATAACCGTCCTGGTCTTGTAGATACTGCTAACCCAGAATCCAGATATTTTGACTCTGGTAACCTGATTGAGGCAAACAAGCAGTTGATCATTGATCGTTCTGCTGCTGAAATTTTTGTACAACACCCTGATTTCTTCCACCCTGGTGATAACCAAACTGATGACGGATCGAGATATGCTGATGCATATCGTCTAATTCAGTTGAACCGTAAGGAGATTGTAGACAAGTCTGCTGCACATATTGCAGTACAATTTCCTGATTTCTTCTATCCTGGTGGCGATGGTACATCAGAACCCGAGTATAGATTCAAAGATGGATATCGTCTGATCCAACAAAACAGACAAGAGATTATTGATAGAGCAGCAGCAGAGATTGCTGTAGCACACCCAGATTTCTACTTCCCTGGTGATCCAGCAGATGATCCTGTATACAGATTTAAGGATGCATATCGCCTGATTCAGCAGAACAGACAGGAGATTATTGACACTGCATGGACTACAATGCAGGCAGGTGCTAACACTGCAGATCCTGCTGATGAGGATAAGTGTAAGCGTGACATCGGTCTTCTGGTTGATTACGTTGGTGTTGACCTTGTAAAAGGTGGTAACGAGTATTCTCGTAAGTTCACCCTCAAGTATTTTGAGGGTGGTACATTCTCTTACATCGTAAGCGAAGCAGCTGCTACTATTGATGCATATAATGCTGCTAGGGATCTGATGATCCAAGCAATGAAGAATCAGCTGACGATCACTGATACTACCATTACTGTTGACCCCAATGAGTGTGCTAACGTAGAGTCTGCAATCACGACTCTTGTACAGATCGTTACTGATGCATTTGCTGCTGCTGATGCATCTGGACTCCCTGTAGAAACAACTGGTTCTGACCTGGCAAATGAAGCAAAATGCAAGCGTGATCTGGGTCTATTTGTTGACTATCTTGGGCTCGATCTCATTAGTGGTGGTAACGAGTACATTCGCCGCCATGCTGGCACATATTTTGATAACGGGGTCCCAATTTCTAACGGTCTCGTAGGAGAAGAGGCACAAAGTATCACCGCTTTCAATAAGGCAAGAGATCTGATGATTTCTGCTGTCCAGAACATTCTATTGGTTCAGGACTCTACCATTACTGTTGATGCTGGTGGTTGTGCTAACGTACAATCTTCGATCACAACTCTTACTGCAATTTTGACGACGGTCATCAATGATGGCAATCTATCTCAACTACCTACTGAAACTCTAGGAACTCTTGCTAGTGCAAATGAGATTGAGTGTAAGCGTGACATCGGTGAATATATCGATTCTCTTTCTCTTGACGTTGCACTTGCTGGTGGTAACAGATACACTCGTAAGTATCTGAAGACATACTTCAATGAGGCAGGTACTCAATATATCACTGGATCTCTAGAAGGTGAGGAGTCGGAGTCTATTGCTGCTTTCAATAAGGCAAGAGACCTGATGATCTCGGCATTCAGAAATGAACTATTCACCAAAGACTCTACAATTACTGCTGATCCTAACGGTACTCCTCTATGTGCTGATGTTGCTAGCATGTTGGGCAACCTTGCAGCTATTGTTGAGACCGTTCTGACTGATGGCAACCTTTCTCAACTACCTGCTGAAACTGTTACTGACCACGAGACACCTGGTGAGACCAAGTGTAAGCGTGACATCGGATTCATCGTTGATGGTGTACTTGCTGACATCAGAAATGGTGGTAACAGCAACATTATCTCTGTTGCGAAGACATACTTTGACAGAGAAGGTAATCCTTTAGCAGATGCTATTGTTGGAGAAGAAGCAGAAAGCATCACCGCATACAACAAAGCGCGTGATCTGATGAAGTTGGCAGTCACGAACTCCTTGTTAGACAAGGATCTGACTATCTCCCCTGGTCCTGCTATTGCAGGTGCTAACACCCCAGACATTGAGTATGATGAGTCTGGCAACCCTGGTGCATGTATTGACGTTCAGACGAGCATCCAGACCCTGATGACGATCCTGACGGACGTTATCAGTGCTGGTAGTCTCTCTGTTCTTGCCCAGGTTCAGGTGACTGGTGTTGTTCCCATCTTCGACTACAACAGAGCACTCCAAGAGTGGCAGGATGACAGCATCCTTGACCTAGGCAACCCTGATAACGTACTCTATAAGTTCAACTCTACCGAGGGTGGTTGTATCGTTCCTAGAGGTTGTTCGCTGATTGGTTATGACCTCCGTCGTACCATCATCAGACCTCTATATGTTCCCGATCCTGTAGATGGTGATCAAGAGAGAACTGGTATCTTCAAACTGACTGGTGGTTGTTACCTGTGGCAGTTTACTATCAAGGATGGTGACCTCTCCGAGAACTCCCCACTATATGATCAGGCAGACAAGGTAGGTAAAGTCTACTATAAGAAAAATTCCACGGATCTGAAGGTTCCCGAGTATTCGCACCATAAGATCTGCATCATGACCTATGCAGGCAATGATGAACTGGATCGTTTCTATGAGAAAGTTGGTAGGGCATTTGCACAGTTCCAACCCACTATCGATGATGGTGAACTAGAAGCATTGGTACAGGAGACCAGAATTGTTGGTCCTTTGTCTGACACCAGAACGGTAGAAAGTATCGAGATCAACGATATTCCTGGCACGTCCCAGTCTAGATTGACCGTTACTACCAAGATTGAGCACGGTTACTTCAAAGGTCAGTACATCGCTGTTATTAACAGTGGTCTATCTGATGAAGTCAACGGTACATTCAAGGTTGATGCTATTGACGAACTGAATCCCAAGGTATTCACCTACATCATTCCTATCACCGCTGCTGGTCTAGGACTGGTTTCTGGCATCACTTATACTACTGCTAATGGTCTTGGAACCAATGCAGTCATTCAGGCAGAAATTGACTCCGTTGAGTCTGCATCTCCTTATGTCTTTAACTGCTCGATTCGTTCCACCTGGGGTCAGTGTGGTATGTGGGCAGATGGATCCAAGGCAACTGGATTCAAGTCGATGGTTGTTGCACAGTACACTGGTGTTTCTCTACAGAAAGACGACCGTGCATTCATCCGCTACGACAGATTTACAAACACTTGGAATCAGGCATCGCTAACTGATGCATTTGCAACTATTCCTTACCACGCAAAGGGTGATGCATACTGGAAGGATGAGTGGAGAAACTTCCATATTCGTGCTTCTGATGACTCCTTCATCCAGTGCGTCTCGGTCTTCGCTGTTGGTTTCCACGATCACTTCCTGATGGAAAGTGGTGGTGACATGTCTATCACCAACTCGAACTCCAACTTTGGTAATACCTCGCTTCACTCTATTGGTTTCAAAGGATTTGCATTCAACCAGGACAAGGGTGGTTACATTGATGCTATCATTCCTCCCAAGGTTGTTAATACTGCTGCTGAAGCAACTACTACTCAACAGTATTATACTCTTGACATCGAAGCATCGAATGATCAAGCAAACCACAACAAACTGTATCTCGCAGGTGACACCAACCAAGATCCATCTTCCAGACCTGCTGCGACTATCGGTGGATACAGACTAGGTGCCAAGCAAGATGACAGAATCTATGTCAAACTACCTGGTGTTGGTGCAGGCGGCAAGAACACCTATTATGGAACTCTAGAACCATCTGGTGTTAAGACTTACAAGTCATCACTGTCCAGTCTCACACCTCCTAGCCTCAACATCAACTTTGACCTAGATGGTGATGGTAACGATGACTTTAACATGGCATATGATGCCGCTAATCTCATCGAGAAGAACAGAGGTTATCTGACTAAAGAAACCTATGGATATATTACTACCAAGTATCCTGCTCTACTTACGAATCCTGCTCTGACTATCACCAAGTGTGAAAGAGACATGGGATTCATTGTTGATGCAATCGTCAAAGACCTTCGCGTCGGTGGCAACATCAACACTGTATATGCTGCAGAATCTTACATCTCTGGTGGCAATGTATCTTATGTTGACGGCGAACTAACCGAGACATTACTAGCATATGATCACTTGAGAAGATTGGCATTTGGTGCTATCCGTAACTTTAATCTTCTAATTAAGAATTGCAGCACCACTAGCGGATCTGCAACAGTTACTGTTGGCGACACTTCTGGTCTTGTACCTGGCATGGATGTCAGTCACTATGATCAAAGTGACTTCACTAATGGTAAGTTGAATGAAAATTCGGTTCGCCTTGGAACTCTGTTAGATTCTAACTCTCCTGTGGTCATTGATGAGATTGTTAACGCTACAACCATCACGATCAAGGACATCAATACTGGTCAACCATTCAACGCTGGTGGTGATAGCACCACTGCGTGGTTCTACTTCGAGAATGTTAATGCCTACTCTTCGGAGGTGCGTGTAACTGATGATTCCATCACCCAGGATACTGACTATCCAGAGTGTAATAACATCACTACCGCTATCCAGAACCTGTTTGATGTTGTTAATCTAGTTCTGAACGGTAACGCTAATCAGGTAACTAGAGTCGAACCAATCATTGATTCTGCTCAACTTATCGGTAGAGCAACTGTATTCACCATTGATACTGGTCTGGGTCAAACTGACCCACATGGACTACAAACTGGTACTCCTGTCAGACTAGTTCCAAGACCACTCAACGATCAGGTTGATAAGCGTCTGGTCAGACTGCCACGAGGATTTGAAACCAACAGAACATATTATGTAATCGCTCCTGGTAGACTAACTGCTCCTGGTGTATTCAATGGCACCAGTGAGTTTGACAACACTGCTGGCACCAAACTGATGCTGGCAGCAACCAAAGAGAACGCTGCAGCAGGTATCTACATCTATTCTTCTGAAACAGAGGCAGTAGATCCTCAAGTCGAGATTCTGATTCAACAGTATGTTCTCGATGATCAGTATGATCTACATCGTTATGTTTGTAACGTCTCTGGAACTTACATCGAAACTGATGTTCCTCACATCTTCGACGTACCCATTCCTAACGTTCCTGCACAACAGATCTTCTTTGCAGTATCTGGTGACTCAAGTTCCCAACTGCCAACTATTTCTGGTGCTGGTGATGTACCTACAGATGTATATTACTATCCAAGATTCGAGACACCTAACAAGTTCAGTGTCCACACTACCCAGGCAGACGCACAAGCAGGCACCAATGCAGTAATCTTTACTGCTGGTAGTGGTAGCGACTTCATTGTTTATGGTAACAAGAAGACATCTCCACTGAAGTATGATCCCGTTTCGTTCCAGAGATGGTACATCAATGTCAAGGACGAGTCTTCGGGTGGTCAAGATCCTAATGCAATCCTCACTAGATTCCACGCTGCTGACTTCCTAGATGGCACTGGTAATCTCTTCACTCCTGATACATTCTTCGAGAGAATTGGGGACGACCGTACACCTCTAGACAGAATCTATCGTCTACGTTATGTCATTCCGAAGTATCTGCAAACAGTTCGTGAACCTCTCAATGGTTATGTCATTAAGACAAGAACTGACGATAGAAGAAGACTGAAACCACAGAAATTCCTTCTGGAACCATTCAGCAACGGCGCACCCACTATTGCACAGTTTGAGAACCCTGCAAGACCTGCCGAGAAACTGGGTCAGTCTTTCGCTGATCTGGATGCTGCTGGTGTTGATATCAGTGGAAACTTCTACGATCCATATGAGAATCCTCTACAGATCGAGTTTGAATCCAAGATTGCAGTTACAGTTCAGTCGGCAAGAGTTGCACCTAACTTTGCTGATGAAGACAGACTAGAACTGACTGTATTTGATCATACGATCATCAACCAGCAACTGAAGAATGAAATCTTCACTGTTGTTGAGATTGGATCTCCACAGGGTGCAGGTATTCAAACTAGCATCTACAACAGCGATGACTCCAACTATGTTAGCTGGACTGGTTACTGCTCTGGATCTGCATATGTTCATGGATACTATCAGCAAGATCTAACTGCATTTGTCATTCTGAAGAACATCACTGGTAAACTTGAGTTTAATGCTACCAGTCCTACCACCTTTGTACAAAACAACGGTACGTTCTTCGATCTCAATGGTCAACCAGATGCATGGCCAACACAAATTAGTCGCTCCGATAGAAAGAACTATCTCTACAGAATCGAGGGTGCTAATGTCTACACCGTAGTACCTGGTGATAAGGTAACCACCCCTGGTGGTGATACTTACACAGTTTCTTCGGTCGAGGATGTACCTGATATCGATGATACCTTCTACATCTTTGATGTTGAGACTATTCAGGAACAGATTCCTCTCCAGCAGGAAGGTGTTTACTACTTAACGGCAGTTCGTGGTAACATTTCTCCATATCCTTTGGGTGCTGGTGTTGGAACTAACTTCCACTACTACAGATTCTCTCAACCTATTTCTAATCTGTATCCTCTGGATTACAAGAACGATCCACTGTGGTTCCAGATTGATGATAATGGAAATAGAGATGCGACGATTCTTGATCCCCCAGCATCTGTTGCTGCTGCTGATAACTATGTCCACGGTCTTGTTACTCTTAACGACTACAAGTACAGTGAGACAAAGGAAGCAATTACTGACATGCTTGCGACACCTCCGTTCTTGGGATTCCAGTACACTGCTTCTACCAGTGATGTTAACTCCAATGTTCTTGATAACAGAATTCAAGCACAAGAAGGTAATGCATCTGTAGGTTCCGAGAATAGACAGATTCCTATCTCTGGTGACTCGGTATATCCTCTACAAAGAAGATTCTACACTGAACTGCGTCGTCCTTCGATTGCAAGATCTGGTAACCACACGTTTGAATACCTTGGTTTCGGTCCTGGTAACTATTCAACTGGTTTCCCACTGCGTCAGGAAGTCGTTCTATCTGATAAGCAGGACTTCTACGCACAAGCGAAGCGTGAGGATGCTGGTATCGTCTTCTACACAGGTCTAAACTCCAACGGTGACCTTTACATCGGTAACCGCAAGATCAACGCTATTACAGGCGAAGAGACGTTCCTTGAGCAGGCAGCACTGGCAGACAGTGGAGATGATAGCGACAGCATTGGCGCACTGGTCACCACCTTCGACAATGCAGTTACCTTCAATGATAAGGTAACGATTGAAGGTGAGACCTTCATGAACAATCCTGTTCAGATCAACGTTGATCCTCTGGATGGCGATTCTCTCCGTATCCTATCTCTAACACAGTCTGGAGACGATCCTACACAGGATAGAACCGCTTTCAGAAACAGACTGGATGGCGACATTGTTCTTACCAAGAACAGCATCAATGCTGCGGTCTACAGATTCAACCCACGCGGTACTGTAGAAAATCCTGGTCAATCTTACACTTGGAGAACTCATGTTGCAGGTGGATTCCCATCCAACATCACTCCAAATAACACAGGATTGCTTGCTGCTGGTGGTACTGCATGGTACACCGCACAGGAAGTTACTTATGGTTCTTCTATTGCTCCTACTGCGGGTGACATTCTGTACAAGGGTCTGGAAGTAAACAGAAGTGGTTCTCTGGGTTGGATTTACACCAACTTCTTCACCGAGATTCCTGATGCTTCTATCTTCTCGCTAACTTCTGACAACACAACAACCATTGAAATTCAGTGGGGTGCAGGTGTTAGCAACCAGCAGTTGAATGTCAGAGTAGGAGAAACCCTACGCATCTCTAACTTCTCTAACACATTCTTCAATGGATCTTGGAAGGTTCTAGCTTCTGGATTCGATCCAACTGCATCGACTTGTAAGATTCAACTGTTCAACCAGATTGCACAGAACGTCTACGATTGGTCTGCAGAAGGTCCTGGCGCGAAGATCGAGATCTCTCTATCCAGATGGAAGGAACTCGGTGTAATCGGTGCTGAAGCATTGAGAACTGACACTGATACATTCGGTGATTTCAGACTTGGCATCAACACGATTGGACGCTCTGCTAAAGAAGCAACCAACGTCGCTAATGTCAGTGTAGATACTGATCCTCGTGCTAACCTAGACGTTGTTGGTACTGCATTCATCAGTGGTAAGACTCTAGTCACATATGACAATTCTGGTCTAGTAGATGTAAACAACTACTTTGCTGAAGCATCTAATGCAAAGACCTACTTTACTGTAGATAATGCATTCTTGGTCGGTGGTGAAAGCGACGATCCTGATGCTATCGCAACCGTTCGTATTTCGACCTCTGATCCTGCTTCTCCTGGCACTACCTACGCTGCTGGTGGTAGATTTGGTATCAATACCTCCATCGGTGGTCTTGCCGAGAGAGAACTTGATAGAAACTTCGTAGTCTACGGTGATGCTAGAATCACTGGCAATACTCTAATCGAAGATGACTTGAGCATCGACGGTGGAGATCTGAACTCTACTTCAGAAACATTCCAGTTCCTTAACACTGATGTTGACTTCTTCATTGGTCTAGGTGCTGCTGAATCTATGTCGCTCGGTAACACCACTCAATCTGATCAGTCGATCAGTGTTGGTATGAACGTAGCAGACACTGCTTCTCACACATTGAGAATCGGTGGTAACGCTGGATCTACTACACTAGAGATTCACAAGCGTTCCAAGAGTGCTTTCGTTGACATTGCATCTGTCGAAGACGCAATTACATCTAACTGTTCTATCAATATTGGTGGTGGTGCTCCTAACCTGGCAACATCTACTAACATTGGTACATACCAAACCAAGGTTGCTGGAACACTAGAAGTCGCTGCTTTCGCTGGTTCATCTACTGCTCGTATCTTCACTCTAGCAGCAGAAGGTAACCTCTTTGATGGTGCGGCGACAACTTCTGTTAACATTGGTGCAAACGCTGCATCCGTTAACCTCGCTGGTCTGGGTGGTTTCACTACTGTTAGAAACTCCCTGAAGGTACAGGGTAGCACTACTTCTGATGGTACTATCACACTTTCTGGTGGTTTGAATGCAGGTATCATTGAGATTAATAGAGCAAGATTCTCTACATCTACTGCAGATCACCAGATTGGATCTCTGGAAGATCCTAACATCACCTTCCTCAAGTATTATGAGACTGGCAAGAAGATCGATACTGGTGGTGTTGCACCATGGGGTAGCGATACATTCCTACTAGCAGGTGGTCAAATTGCTGCTGTTGATAGCATCTCTCCAACAAACAGCCCTGACTGGGTTGCAAACAACCTATATGATAACCTTTCAGCAAGCACTACTGGTAACGGTGTTGGAGCACTGTTTAACGTTGAGATCGATGGTTCTGGTGATGTTACTATCACCCTAATTTCTCCTGGTTCTGGATATTCTGACAACGATCCTCTAACCATCACCTCCGATCAACTTGGTGGTGCCGCTGGTGGTCAGGATCTAACCTTTAGAGTTAACCAAGTCAATGCTTCTGGTGAACTTTACTACCTACCAATCACAAAACCAGCACCTGATGACTTTAAGATCGGTGATCTTCTTCTCATCGACAGAGGACATCCACAAGCAGTTGATTCTGTTGATGACCAAGGTAACACTGTTGCAGCAGATCAGCAATACTCGGAGATTGTCCAAGTTACTGCTCTGATCAACGTCACCGACCCAACTGACACTCTTGGTTACAGACTAGGTGTTAAGAGAGGCATTGATGGCACTGCTACTAGAGTAGATCACCCCGATGAAAGCATCATCGCTAAACTTGATAAGTCTGCTAACGCATCTTTCATTACTGGATTTGATCTAGACAGTGATGGTGAACTAGACACAGGTAACACGAGTGCTGGTACTGCTACTTCTGACATCAGAATTGGTGTTGCAGAATTTGGTGGAACTCTAACCACCAACGATTATCTGATTCTAGACAACACCGAGATCGTTAAAGTCTCTGAACTTATCTCTACAGATATTCAGGCACTGCGTGTTACTGATGGTGGCACTCCTGCAACCGAGGTATTCAGAGTAGATTCTACTACAGGTAATACCAAACTCAACGGAAGATTAAGTGTCGGACAAGGATTCGATAAGTTTGTTGTTGAGGGTACAAATGGTAATACAACTATTGCTGGCACTCTTACTGTTAATAATACTCTGAAGATCAGAGGTGCTACTGTTGAAGGTCAAGAGTTCTTCAGACTCACTAATGGTGGTTCTACCAATATCACAGAAAGAACTACTCTGGAAGTTGATACTGCAACTGGTGATCTAACGATCAACGGTGGTGACATTAAGATCTTCGGTGAAGATGGAACTACCGAGAAACTGACGTTTGAAAATTCTAGCGGTGACCTCACAGTTACTGGTACACTATCTGCAGTTGGCGATGGAACCGCAACATTCGGCGGTGACATTACTGTTACGGGAGACGTTACTATCAATGGTGGCGATCTAACAGTCAACTCTGGTGGTAATGAGATCTTCGCAGTTGATAACACTGGTGGCATGACAGTCGCTAGTATTGAGAACTACATCACCAGAACTGGTGGTCGTAAGTGGGAGTACACTGCAGAACAACTTGTTCAAACAGAACCAAATGTTAACTACTTTATCAATGCAAGTCAAAATACTGTTGTCAAACTACCACCACTAGGTGATTGTCTAATTGGCGATATGATTCGCATTATAGATATAGGTGGACTCCTTACATATAACATGAGTATGGTTGTTAGAGCACCTTCTAACGTTAATGTTCAGGGTGGTACTGACAATACTGGAACTGCGATGATGAGTGGTGTTGCTAATTCTGATGATTTGGTTGATGATGGATTTGATGGTGGTGAACTGATTGTCCAGACTCCATATGCAGCATTTACGCTGGTCTTTGCTGGATCTTCTACACCAGACGGTCAAACAGCAGTACCTGGCGGTAAGGTTGGTTGGTATATTGCAGAGGTTTGATACATGTTCTATCAGGAGAGACATGAAGCAAAAGGTGCCGTCATTGGCACCATTATGGCGTGGACAGGGGGATTAAGTTCTATCCCCCATGGTTGGGTTATTTGTGATGGATCAACACTCGCTGCGGATGAATTTCCTTTATTAGCCGCTACTATTGGTGACTCATATAACATGGGATCTAGCAGTAATTTTACTGGATCATTTCCAACATATAATGGATCGATTACTCTACCAGATCTAAATGGTAGAATGTTGATGGATATTGAGAATGACTATTTTCCTCTTACAGGAAGAGCGGCGGATAGTGATACTGACGCTAGATCTATTATGAGCTCCATTGTCGGCACCAAGAAAGCAAACACTGAAGGAAATGCACTTCGTGGTAGTTTTACTGACATCACGACAGACATTATTTTCCAAATTAGTCCGAACGATAGAACTGGTTATCAAGGAAAAATTACTGGTAACACTATTATTGCTGGTGAAGGAGCAAAGACAGTATATGTTGCTCCTAGAAAACTAGGCAGAAAGCATATTACTAGACATAATCACCCAGGAAATGTCTCGACCATTAAAAATGACGACCAGAGATTCCCTGGTGATGGTGTTGTTCCTTACTATCCAATCTCATATACATTATATGTGTCAGCGGTTGACATCGACCCTGGTGGTGACGTTGGTGCCGATGGCGATGGCGATCTTGTATTCTTTGGTTGGACTGATAATACTGTCCAAGGCAGAGAATCGGGTAATCCTTCAGAAGTAGGTGAAGTTGGAGCTGTTGTAAATGTTCGACCAGGTATCATTGGTGGTTTGTATGAAAACTTCCAATCGGTAAACAATGCGCCAAATGCTCCTGCATTACTTTCTTACAGATGGCCAGAACAAGGATCTGGTGAGATTAGTCCTGATGGAAGAAATCAGGGTTCCCCTAACAAAGTTTTTGGTTTAACGTGGTCAGAATCTCCACCAATTAACCTTAAACCAAAAGAATTGAGATATACACCATTGACGCCCGCTTTTCTTGACACAGATAGACATGAGGACGGATACTTTATTGGCGGACCAAATGAACAAAGTGTTCCATATGGTGCTGGTAGTAATGATGTTAATGTTCCATTAGGAATCAGAAATTACTTCAATGATACTCAACCAGAGAGTGACGTTAGTGGTAGGAGTTTGTTGAGTCACCCAGCATATAATTTCACCGCTGATGCTCCTGGTACGGATAAAATTTATCCTCATGATCATGGTACATTTGATGTTGAATTTGACTCAACCAGACTAAAACCACAGTCAAGTATTATTGCTAATGTTAATTTACCCCCCAGCACAAACCCAGACAATTCAGAGAATGAAGGAGCATTAAAAATTGACTTTGTTACTGCACAACCCAAATTAACCTGTATATACATCATCAGAGCATACTAATGGTAAGGTCTAAATCTACTAACTACACAAGAAATAAGTCTTTGTTTGGTGGTGTTCCTGGCACCATCCAGATTCACACGACCCCTGGTATTGGTGTTAATAATGATCCTAACACAGCAAAATTTAAAGATGATTTGCCTGGTGGATTCTTGAAGTGTGATGGATCGGTACACAACGCAAAAGATTACTATCTGCTAGCACAGATTCTTGGTGTTGGTGAGGAGTGTAGATTCAAAAAAGAGAAAACAACTTTGAGAGATCCAGATCCAGAGACAGGTGATCTTGGTAGTTTTCAGTTACCAGATTTAGGATCTAAAGTTATTATTCCTAGTGGTGGTAGCGGAGACTATACTAATGTCTTCATGGAAAACAAACCCAACACAACAAAGGTTGGTGTAGAATGTGAAGCAATCCTTGAGGGCGAAGAGAACAGAATCTTTGTCAATTATACTTCTGGTGCTTCTAGTAATAATGGTATCGCTACTTGGAGTGGATACAATGGATCTGTAGGTGGCGGTGGTGCTATTACAGGATTCTTAATGCGTCAGGTAACAGACGTAAATGGTGATTCTCTCGAAGGTGGTTCTACATGGTCGGGTGATGAATTTGGTGATTATGGTTATAGAAATGCTCCTGGTAATAATACTAACTGGTGGAATAATGCCTTTGAAAATATCACGGGAGACTTCAGAATCAGGATAAACAACGACACCCAATCAGATCGACTAACTGATGGTGTTGGTTGTGTCATGAATGTCACAATTGAACCAAACCAAAGACCAAATGGTGAATTCAATAGGTCAAAAATTAGACTTAATGCATTTGTCAATGGTCAGAGAGGATCTGGATATAAAGTAGATGACGAGTGTTCGGTTGTTGAGTGGGATAACCTGGCAGGAACAGGTAACAGAATTTTTAAAGTTACATCAGTTTCTCCAGCAATTGAGTCTGAAGGATTCAAGACAGGAACTACTGATGCTTGGTTCTATAATAATGCTGGTTCTGATTTTTGGCAGGACACAGGGAGTGAGTATGATTATTGGGAAGATGATACTGATTATGTAGAAGAAAATTTTCAGATGCAAGGTGGGTCTGGCGCTGGTGCAGTATTCAAGATTCGTATGCAAGGCGATGAAGGTGGTAGAACAAAGTGGAAGATTCTTGCTATCATCAATCCTGGTGAAGGATATCAAGCAGGTGATAAACTATCCTGGAACTTCAATACCCCATGGCGCATTACAAATGGACATAATGGAAGCATCTCACTCGTAGATGATAATGGTGATGGTGTAGTTAGAGTAGATGGAACTAGCTTTGGTTCATTGCAATCTGGTATGGAAGTCGAAGGATCATCTTCAGACATCAACTTCAATGGAAATTTGAGATATAATATGATCAGAGAGACTGAAGGTTATATCTTGACCATTGATGAGTTTCAGGCACACTCTCACGCGGTTGACGCCCAGGTATTGAATTACACTGGAAACTATTCTACCGATGGAGAGGGAATGACAGGAAGTCTCACTACTTCTAATTCTGCCAACTCTGATGGATTCAATACTATTGATGAAACAACCATCAATATTCCTAATGGAGAAGCAAACCACGCTCATAGACTTCAGAGACCAACAGCATATAACCAAAACTTTGTTTACAATTATAGTCCATTCAATATTCCTACCGACAACATGCAATCATACATTGATGTTGACGTAGAAAGAGTTGATGTATTAAATCAGGTTGTTACTCCATTCATTATGGTTCATTACATCATCAAGTTCTAAACATGGGATGGCAGTGCTACATTTATACATCATCTTCTAATTTTTATGTTAGTAGTGATGTAAAATATATTTACTACATGGCTGTTGGTGGCGGCGGTGGTGGTGCTCGCCCTAGAGCTGGTTTTGGTAGATCTCCAACAGCGGGTGGATATAGTTGTGCTCCTGGGGGAACAGCATATGGTGGACAACCAGGACAGTTAAATGCTGGTGGATCTGGTGGTTATGGAACATATGCTTATGGTCAGAGTGGTTATGTCAACTATTCTGGTGGTGAATATGCTCGTGCGAACTCTGGTTATGGACCGTATGGATATGGTGGTGCTGGTCAGTGGAGATCACCTAGATTCACTGGTGGTGGTGGCGGCGGTGGCGCTACTTATTTTTATCAATGTCGTGGATGGAATGGCGCTGTACCTAATAACTCATACTACCTACGTGTTGGTAATGGTGGTCAACAGGGTGGTAACGGATTTAGAAGATTTGGTAGGCATGGCGCTGTATATGTCTGGCAGCAGAATTATGAACAACCTACATTAAGTATATCAGTTAGTCCTACTGCTATCATTGAGGGACAGACTGCAACTGTTTCGTGGTCTGCTGGTGGAGATGTAGAGGGAGTTCGTAGTCCTGAATTGGGACAAAATCTTGCCACATCAGGATCTGTAGTGGTGTCTCCTAGTAGCAACCAAAGGTACACAATTACTGCATATAATGTCGTGTATGAAAGAACACGTTTTATTGATCTTACTGTATATCGAATACCAACTGCTACACTAACAGCAACACCTTCGACTATTGTTGTGGGTCAATCTGCATCTCTAGATTGGACTTCTTCGGATGCTAACAGTGCTAGTATTAACCAGGGTATTGGTTCTGTAAATGTTAGCGGACAGTTGACTGTCTCTCCTACTACAGATATAACATATACAATTTCAGTTACTGGTAATGGTGGAAGTGGTAGTGACACCGCCACTATTACTGTGTTATCAATACCTACCTTATCGGTAGTAGTACCACAGTCAGTAAATTATGGTGATGATATAACGATCGAGGTTAATGGCACAAATACGGATCCTAATGGAACTGGTGTTACTCTTGTGACAGTGCAGACTGATGAATATGATGGACCTGGTTCTACACTTTCTCCTATTAGCATACCAAGCACCAAAGGATCTTCTTTTAGCACCCAGTATACTATTCCTGGAACTAGTCTTCCCTATGATACTGTAGGACCAACAGCTTTAGAATTGCGATTTACTGCTGATGGGTATGGATCTCTAGTTGTAAATGTGACCAAGAATGTTGATATTGTTATTGACATGACTCCTGATGCTATTGACATTCCATCATCGGAGGATAAATTCCTTGGTGAAGAACCTGTCATTACACCTGATGTGGAGGTCACATCGGAAAATATTGTGATCAATGATATAGATATACCAGTGGAAATTAAAGCCGACTCTCCTATTCAGGTTGAGATCGATGGTAGTGATGACTGGATAAACGTAAGACAAATCTGATGCCAACACTTTCTAATTACAACCCAGGAACGCATCAATATACAATCCCTGCAGGTGCAACGGATGTATCTTTTAGCGTAGCAGCAGCTGGTGGTGGTGGATCTAAACCCACTAATAATAACTGGAGTCATGGTAATGGTGGTGGAGGTAGAGCGGGTAACTTTACTATTGGAACTAGATCTTATGCATATACTCTAACTTTTTACATTGGAGGGCGAGGAAGTGATGGACTTAATAATAATGGATCTGGAGTAGGATCTGGTGGTAGCGGTGGTTCTTCTCCAGTAGCAAGTGGTGGATCTGGTCACCGCTCTGGAGGTGGCGGTGGTGGTGCCAGTGCTGTTTATGATAGTGGTCTCAATAGATATATCGCATGGTGTGGTGGCGGAGGCGGTGCTGGTAGATATGACGTAGATACAGGTACTAGTTATGGTGCCCAAGGTGCTGGTATCGGTGGTGGTAGATCTAGTCTCCGTGGTTCGCCATCTTGGAGAAATGGTGGAAATGCTCCTGCTGGACACCGTGGTGGAGGCGGTGGTGGATCGGTATCAGGTGTATTCGGTAGCAGTGGTGGTGCATCTACTACTAACGGATTTGCTGGTATTGGTGGTAACTCTGGCTGGTATGATCAAGGTGATATTGGATGGGTTACTGATAGTGGATATGCAAATTTCAATGATGGGTGGGTGATATTAACATATACTCTACCCCCACCAGAAATTACATACTTCCGTTTTGTACAAAATGGTGTAAACTCAAATACTGTCACTCTGATTGAAGGAGAAAATGTTGATATTGAGTATGCTGTCAATGGTGATAGAAACATGAGTTCTATCACTCTCACTGATTTTGGACAACTTTCTACGAGCACAGTATCCAACTCATTTACAGTAAATCCTCAAAGTGAAACTGCTGGTAATATAGGAACGAAGACATATACTTTAGAGGTTACTGGTAGTGGCGGAACTGTTTCTGAATCCATTACAGCAACAATATATGAAGTGCCAAGTGTGACCATTGAGAGTAATGCACCAGCAGATACTATTACTCAAGGTCAGTCTTTGGAATTGTCTTGGGTAACAGATGGATATGCTTCAACGGCACAGTTATCTCCTAACTTTGGAGCACAGAATTTAAGTGGATCTATAACTGTGTCGCCCACAGAAACAACAACATATACTATTGCTGTTGGTGGTCTTGCTGGATCTGCTTCAGATTCAATAACTATTACTGTCAATCAACCACCATCGGTAGATTTGATTGCTCCGTTTACTACAGACTATGGTAATGATATTGTTTTGCAGTATGATTACACAAATGCTGTTAACACATCAACAGAGACAACCAATGTCGATAATTCTGGTCCAAATATAACCACAACACCTTTGAGTAATGTATCTGTCTCTATCACGAGATATATTCAACCTGGATTGAGTGGTACAGAGGGTCATCCTATTGGATCTTTGAAATATATTGTTGATATTAGTGGTGGTACTAATCCAACTATGGTTGTTGGTATTTCGGATACCCAGATGAGAGCAAGTGGACTTATAGATCCAAATGGATCGATTGCACTAACCCCTGGTTATCCGACGCTAGTATCAGCAAATAGGTATGAAATTGCTTTTGACATGATCAGCAGTGTGGATTCTTCTCAAAGACAAGCAACTTTTGTTAGAAGTTTCTTCTTAACTATCACTGCCGATGGTGGATCTCCTGATGGTGGTGCTCTAGAGATGCAAAAGGATGGTGAAGGATATGTTCAAATTGCTACGCTCGGTGGAGGAAATGCTGGTGGCACATTTACTGTAACTGCTGATCAACTATATGATGAGTTTGGAGCACGTACAGTAGATTTTAGATTGACTGTTTATGGTATGGGTTCACTGCAGGGAACTGATAATGCTACAACAACAATTAATATCGATGAGATGCCAGATCAAGTAACCATCCCATCATCGGAGGATAAATTCCTTGGTGAAGAACCTGTTATTACACCTGATGTACAAGTTACTAGTGATAATATAGTTATTGATGATATAGATATACCAGTGGAAATTAAAGCCGACTCTCCTATTCAGGTTGAGATCGATGGTGATGGAACATGGAGAAATATTAGGAGTATCTAATGCCAAACGTTAATATTTCTTGGAACAGAGATGCTGGGGACGAAAACTACATCTATGGCATGCCAGGCGGAACTATTGGACCCAATAGTGGTAGTAGAACCGTTAATGTTCCCTTTGGACAAGTATATAATTTAAGTAGCAGTGGTAGTGGTCCTGGATATACATCATTGAGAAGACTGAACAGTCAAGCTTTGGGTCTGGATGATAGACAAGGATTTGCAAACAGCACCTCATACAGCACTACTCCTCTTTACAGATATTATAATCCTACTAATGGTGATCATTTTTCTGGTATAAGTGTTAGTGCCCCAGCTGGATATGTCAATGAGGGGATACTTACTAATGTGTTTGTTGGCAACCAACCACCAGGAACTGTCAATTTGGTTGATGCCGAGGGACCAGGAAAACCCACAAGCACATACACTGCATATGTTTGGCCGTGGAATGCTACATCGTTTAATATTGGTAGCACTAGCGTTACACCAAAACTGATATATTCATTGACAAATGGATATGATACTATGTGGTCTACTTTTTCAAACGAGGGATCACAACTAAACCCACCATATGTGTTTGATCCTAATGCTGGGAATGGAAGCAATGGGTATGCATTTTATGGATCAAATCAACCCATAACCATCACAGTCAATCAAAGTGCTGGTGGTGATGGTGACTTCAATGATATGATTGTATATGTGAATGGTGGTAGTTTTACTGGAGACTCCACATACACTGGACCAGCTGCAACTTATGGATGCATGGATCCTAATGCTGTAAATTATGATCCAAACGCTAATGCACCTAGTTTATGTGTATATGCTAATCCAAACCCACAGTTAACTATCAATGGTCAGACTAGCACTCAAACTATTGTTGAGGGTGATACTATAACTGTTAATTGGTCTGCTCAAGATACAAACTGGATGTATACTGGAGTTATTAGTGGTGAGGGTGCGCCAGGAACACTATCATCTAGTTCGTGGGCAAGTGGTTCTTTTTCTGCTCAACCTACATCAGACACAACATATACTTACAGCGTAAGTTATGCACCACCAACAAAATATGATTCGTTTAGTATTCCTGTTGATGTAAAAGAAATACCAGAGATTATCGCATCGTTTCCTAACGGTAGTACAATTAACCGTGGTCAAAATGCAACTCTTGAGTGGACTACTAGTGGCGATGCAACAACAATGTCCATTTCACCAGGTTTTGGATTGCAGAATTTGAGTGGACAACTGACAGTATCACCTACAGAGACAACAACATACACTTTGTATGCATCAGCACCAGGATTTGATGGTAGACTACAAGATTCTGTATCACTAACTCTTACCGTTCTTCAACCACCATCAGCAACTCTTACCATTCCATCTATTATTGATTGGGGCGACTCTAGTTTTCAAGTATTATTTGAGTTTGAAAATGTCCTCTCATATGATTTGACAGTTGAATACACAGATCTAGATGGTGTTGTGATCACTCATCCTGCATTCACTGGTGCAGATCCATCACAAACCACAGTTAATTTACTGATTGGTGATGAGTCTTCTAGTACAATACCTAAATGGAACAACAGAGGATATAGTAGTGGTAAGGTAAAATTAAAAGCATATGGTGCTGGTAGTCTATTTGTTGAAAAGGAATCAACATTCAGTATCAACATTGACCAAATGCCAGACCCTGTTGACATTCCATCATCAGAAGATAAATTTCTTGGTGAGGAACCTGTTATCACACCTGATGTAACAGTTACCAGTGATAATATAGTTATTAATGATGTTGACATTCCAGTAGAAATCACAGCTGACTCGCCTATTCAGGTTGAGATTGACGCTGGTGGCGTATGGTACAACGTCCGCCAAACTTGATAAATACTACAGAAATAGTGACGATCGTGGACAGTAAATGAGCTTTTCATTCGGATCAAACCCAGTATACGTAGATGAAGGACAAACGATCCGCTTAAGGTTCAAAGCTCCTTCTGCATGGGATACAACGCAAACCGTTACTGTTCAAATTGGTGAACAGACAACACTCTGGTATATCATCACGATACCAGAAGATTTTGCGCCAGATCCATTTGCATTTACTGACCTTGAAGATGTAGAGAAGAATACTTTATTCACCTGGGCAGATGGTTCTAGAGTAGGTGAACCACCGATTGTCATTAGTGGTCTAACCACAAACACAGAAGCAACTGTTAATGTCTACTCTAGTTTTTACAGTGCTGATGTTGATGATTATGCAGTAAGAGTCCAACGAGTAAGTCAAGGCGAGACATCTTATGGTGCTTGGACTATTCCCACACTCTCTGATGGGATGGTTGTAAGTAATACTGACAAACTACAAGTCAGATTAAGATCTAGTCAGTCCGAAGGACAACAAACATACCTGTCTCTTGCTGTTGGCGCAAGAACAGAAAGATGGAACATTACCACTGCTGTTACACCACCTAACGTACCAGAACCATTCCCTAATTTTACTGATCTTACTAATCAACCATTTAGCACTAGAGTATACAGTGAGATCTTGAGAGTAACTGGACTGAACGACACTGCTCTCGTGGTCACTACCAACAATGGTTTGGCTGGTGTCTCTGATGGTAATGCTTTCGTTACTGATGATAATAATTTTCAGGTATTGGCAGAGAATGGATCGGCAGTTACATTCAAAAATGCTAGTACGTCAACTGTAACAATTACTAATGGACAGTATCTACAACTAGCATATGATACTGGTGCAGCTGCTAATACCAGTAATGAAATGCTACTCTCTATTGGTGAGGGTATTAATCTATCTACTTGGAATGTCACTACTGGTAACTTCCCATCAACAACGCCAGACGCATTTAGTTTCCCTGATGTAACTGATCAACCAGTTGATACAGAGATTGAATCTGCGATTGCACCTGTTAATGGCATCACTGGTCTTGGTGCTGGTACATTTGTACAAGCAACACTAGTTTCTACTAATCCTGGTAGCAATTATCTAACATCTCGTGTTAGAGTACACAGAGCAGATGGTAGTGTTACTTCAAAGGGTACTTTCCCTGTTGATGTACAGAATGGTGATAAACTACAGATCTACACCAAGTCATCTCCAAATAATAATGCCACCACAGGCATGGTTATCAAGGTAGGAACTAGAACTATTTCTAGTTGGGATATCACCACAGAACAGGGTGCAGATACAGAGGCAAACTATACACCACCATCAAATCTGACTGGTCAACCTACAGGCAAGTCTGTTGCTAGTGCTACTGTTCTTGTCACTGGCATTAATAGACCCATTGAGATTAATGCTTCTGGTACTGGTAAGATCTCTATTGACTTTGCTACTCCAGTTGAGGGACCAGTAACATTTGATCCAGATATACACACAGGATTCAGAGTATTCCTAGTTACTGGAACAACTCTCAACAATGCAGTAACTACTAATGTTACTGTTGGAACTGGTAGTGGCAACACATTTGCGTGGTCTGCAACTACCTGGGCATCGGAACCAACAGCACCAGAATTGAGAGGCACCTGGTATGCCAAGAAAAATGCAAGAGTTTATTACGATGCTTCCAATTCTGCCAATGTTGTGGTAGAATCAAAGGACGATGGAATGGCAATCGGAACAGTTCTTACTATTCTGAAACAATCCCTCGGTCCTGGTAGAAATACCTCTCCTGCAGCATGGGTAAGTGATACTTATGGTGATCTTTCGGGTGATCGTGACTCTCGTTATCCTGGATATTTGGCTTGCGATGGCGCACTGTATAACGTCGCAGACTATCTCGATCTCTTTCTCGTAATTGGTAATCAATACGGGGGTGTTGGTGATTGGAATCCTGTCACAAATACAGCGACTGGTAACTTTAGAGTTCCTGATTACAGGAACAGAAAACTAACAGGAACTGGTAGAGTTGATGGTAATGCAGGATCTTCTGCATTCTTGCCATCGCCTAGTGCATTTGAACCAGGAAACACTGGCGGATGGTGGTACATTGACAATGTTGATGTTACTACTGGAGACCCAACTGGTACTGGTCAGCAGAATACACCATTCCAGCAATGGATTGGTTCTGGTGATTCATCGGATGAGAGTATATTCTTTGATATTGGCACAGTTAAAACTGTCTTTAACGAAGCAATCACTGAAGATGTTGACTTTACTGTAACTGGTAACGTTAATGCTATCATCGGTCCTCTACTAGATGCTAGAGTAAATACGCCTGCACACTCACACTTTGTTGTTACTGCAACAACAGGTCCTGCTCAAGATCCATTAGTTCCATGGAACGCTCGTATCATGGGATGGGGAATTAATATTGACGATGATGAGATGTTAAACCTCGGAGGAACTTATTTTATCGATGCTGACCTGGGTGACGAATACTGGCGAAGTAGAGGTGATCCAGAAGACTTTGCTCGGCTGTGGAAAGCACAGATTGACCAGTATGCTGGTAGTGAATTCTCGGCAACAATGTCAAGATTCTTCCAAGGCAATACTGGTCAAACGTTTGAAGAGTATCTAGAAGAAATTGCACCTAGTCTTCCTAATGCTTCCAACAACACTTTCGTTGGAACTGAAGCATGGGCAAAAGACTGGAGTATGTCTGTATGGTGGCCTCACCATGTAGAGAATGGTGTTAAGGATAGATTGCAACTAATTGGTAGTACCGAGTGGACTGGTTCTACCTATCCATTTAATAACTTGGAAAACCAAGCACCATCGGCAAACCCCAATCGTAACCCAGGTCAATCAGTTTCTGGTGGTGTTCTTTCTGGTTCTGTTATTGACGTTGATGATCAACAAGTTAGAGTTGAATCTTACATACCTCAAATTATGTTAGAAGATCTCGATGCTTCTACAGTGAATCATAGTCACTTCTTGACAACAGCAACCATTACTGACATCAATACTGATTTCTCTTATGGTAACGTTGCTGGTGTTGGTAGTGCTAGACTGGGACTGGGTAATGCTGGTACTACCGTAAACGTTGGATTCACACAATCAGATGTGGACATCTCACTAAATAGTGGTACGTTCACTTTGAATGAATCGTTTAAGAAACCCATTCCAAACGTTACATTCAAACCAAACAAACAAGTTCCACTAGTCGAAAACTTCCACAAAGTTAAGTATATTATCAAAGCATATTAATTATGGGATTAGCACCGTATCGTCCTCTTGAGTTGATGAGGAATAAGGCAGCGACGAGATCTGACTTTCAAGATTTTATTGCTGTCTGGGAAGGATTTGTACCTAAACCTTTCTGTGAAGAACTGATTAAATATGGAGAGGATGTTCTGAATGAAAATACTGCTGCACTTGCAGTAGGAACTCCACAAAGCATGTATGGTGTTTCTGATGGCGGATCGCAGTACAATGGCAAAGGAAACAGACATGATGCATCATTTATGGTGAACTATCATGCTTCTGATAGATCATCACAGATCAATCAGTTCCTAAAGTCATGCATGATGCATTACATGGATGAGTATGATCAGTTGAAAGGAATGACGATGGTGTCTACTGATATTAAATTTCAGCGAACACCTGCTGGCGGTGGTTATCACCTGTGGCATTATGAAAATGCATCGCATGAATACTCTCAACGTGAAGTTACGTGGATGATTTACTTGAATGATATTGAAGAGGGTGGAGAGACCGAGTTCAGATTCCAGAAGAGAAGGATTAAACCAACCCAAGGAACAGTTGTATTATTCCCAGCAGCAATGACACATGTCCATAAGGGCAACATGGTTATGGGCGAGGACAATAAATACATTGTAACTGGTTGGTATATCAAGACCCCAACGCCCATTAAGTAATACCCATGGCAGAAGAAAAATTCGTAAGAAGAGCAGTCTACGAAATGGATTTCATCTCCAACTTCGTTGTGGAGACTGGTATTAATGTTACCAATAAACTTACGGGAAAAACAGGTGCTCCCTCTTACAAACTCAAACCAGACATGGTAGAGAGATTCAAGACCGAGGTTCTTGGTGACTTGTGGCATACTGAATCTGATACTATCGAGTACATCGTCATCTACAATGATGGCACAGCAAATGTACAGAGAAGAAAGCAGAAGTATAACTTTACCACAAAAGAGAGTTACTTCCAATCTTATGTGTTCAAAGCATTCACACAAGATGATGTTGTTGCTCTAAAGGATAAGATTGAGGCATTCTTGGAGGCACAAAGAATCGTTAATCAATTCCAGATTAATGATAAGATTACTTCTATCTCTCAAGAGCATGCTTTCTGGGATTCTACTCTATCGAAGAGACTTACTGAAAAGCAAAACATGCTAAACGCAACTGATTGGCGTGTGTTGCCTGATATTGCTGACAACTATCCTGGAGAGAAGGACAACTGGATCAAATGGAGAGCAAAAGTTAGAGACATTGGTAAAGAATACTTTTCCTGGGATTCTATTCAAGCGATGGGTATGGAGAACTTTGACATTGAGTGGTTTAAGGGCATTAATGAACTTAAGTGGCCAATGGATCCAAAGGTCTTTGCCAAGCAGTTTCCAGATAGAGTCAATGCTGATAAGAGTTTGACTGGATATCTAGACACAGATGATTGCTTTGTGAAGAGAGACACTGATGCATCAACAGACTTGATCTTGAGTAGAATCACCAACATCAGTGAACTATCTGCTAGATGGAATGAGTCACGACGTGTTGTTGGTGATCTGACCAAAGAAATCATGCAGATGATGAGATGTGAGGAGTTTGTTGACAACGGTATCGATTACACTACATTATACACACAGGAAGAGATAGATGCTTTGGGAGAAGAGTGACATTATACCTAATGAAATCATTGATTACATTAGTAAAGATTGGAATGAAGAGTGGTTCCACAGTGGAAACAAGACTAACCCAGAAAAACTGAAAAAGAATCTTCAGATGGACCAGAACAATCTCTGGTCTAATTATTGTTCTGCGGTCCAACCATACCTACAAAAGAGTAAAGTCCTGAACAATATGTTTCTAGGTACTAAACACTCTGTGGCTCTATTTTCGTGGTATAAAGAGGGAATGGAGTATGGATATCATAATGACAACTATCCTATCAGGCAAGTATATCCAAACTTAAACTACACTGTTTATCTCAACGATGACTTTGAGGGTGGTGAGTTGATCGTCAAGGTTGGAAACGTTGAGGTAGTTACTAAACCAGAGAAAGGTAAGTTCATTATCTACGACTCTAACTTACAGCATAGAGTTGCACCTGTCACAAAAGGTGAGCGTAAAGTTATGCTGGGGTGGATGGAGACAGAGATCAAAGATAGTTTTCATCGCAATCTTTGTATTGACTATTCTCTGTCGTGTAATGAACTATTGAGGAATCTTCTTCCACGATTTGATAACGATGAAGAAGATCTAGAGTACATTGAGATTAGCAAAGCGTTGACTAACTTTAGACATCAAATACTGCGTGAGTATGGACGATCTGATTAAATATGAAGACTGGTTGACTCCTGAAGAGAATGATATCCTGCAACCAAAGTTAATCAACTGGAACTATGGATCTGGGTCACTCAACGATGAGGATCCTCGCAGGATGTACATGACTCCATTTTGGTACATTGACTTCAGCAAGGATCCGTTCTTCTCCGACTATCTTCTAAATAAGATAAGACAAACTGTAGGAGATGACTCTTTACAACTAGAACGTGTGTATGCCAATGGTGCCACATATGGTCAACCTGGAACACTCCATCAAGACTCACATGAGGACAATGGCAGAACATTTCTATTCTATGCCAACATGAAGTGGAATGAAAACTGGGGTGGTGGTACACAATTCTATGATGGTGATGGGATGCTAACTGTTGTCTTCCCTAGACCTAACAGAGCAGTGTATTTCCCTGGTTCTGTATTCCACTCATCAACAGATGTGAATAGAGCGTACAAAGGTTTGAGAGTCACAATCGCATGGAAATTATTTAAATGATTAACCAGAACTATCAAATCTATGATCTCTCTACCAGTATTGGTAGGCATGTTGCCCTGCGTGGTGTACCTATGATCTACATCAGAGCATATGGTTGGAACAATACCACTGATGTAGACAAGATCAATGAGTCTAGAGAGATTTACAAAGGCATCCTACCACTGGATCTGTGGACTCAAATGGATCAATCTGAATATAATCTAATTGAATTAGAGTCATTGGATGGTGTTGTAGACTTCCTGGAGGATAGTTTCCCAGAGTCTCAAGCAACGTGTACTGAACCAGCACAATATGTCTTCTATGCATTATATAATGAGTTAGGACAAGTTATCGAATCAAACGAATGATATTCTCTGACCGCTACACTGAAGTAGAGAAGTATAGTATCTTCCGTCAAGAACGTATTTGTTCTTCCGCAACCATGCCGTGGTTGTATACTGGTTTGGTGCAAGATAGGTATGAACCAGAGTTATCCAGTCCTATCAAGGAAAGACTCAACGCTGCTCTAGACTATATTCCTTTCCTTAAAGAATCTCATGGACCTGCTAGAAATGAGTTAAAGAAACTCACTGTCGATTATGATGGTGATACACACCTTGGATATACTACCAGGTTTGTTAGACCCGTGGGAGACTTGAGTTACAACTATTTCAACAGCAGCATAAAGTATTTCAAAGAGCAAACCAGATCCACTCATCTAGTCAAACAATACGACGAGATGTATAAGGCTATTGTTGATATACAGTATCACCCCACATTTATGGGATTCAAACATGACAATGAGGGTGTGCCCACTCATCTTGGTGTTCACAGCACTGTATTTGATCTATCAGCACATGGAGATGCTGTTAAGGTATCACAATACTTGTCTAGATTGAGGAATTGGTCTCAACCTGATGTTTTCTTTGGAGAAGAAAGTCTAAACATTGTGATTGGGTGTGCATATACGGAGTGGGTCAGTGAATATGAGGGTAGATATAGTCAATACGGACCTAAACAAATTGATAAAAAGATCCATGTTGGTTATGATCAGGTCTCTGATAAGCACATTGAGTCTTTGATCAAAGCAGAGTTATTAACAGTAGATCAAGCAAGATGGGTTTACTCATTACTGCCAGGCATGGACGCTGATATTTCGACAGCGAAAGTTGCTGAAGATATATTTGGTAATGAGAGATATCTTCACCCATGGCAGTATATGGTAGACTTTGAGTTTGTATATAAGGATGATACGCTCGATGATATCATTCTATACAGATACAAATATAAAGAATTTAAGGAGATTGAGGTTCTGAACCCAAACGCTTGACAACCACGGTCAGCTGCTGTATGATTATTCAGTTGATCCCCACCTACATAATGCAAGGTTCTCTGCCCGATCGCAGCACCCTGTCTGTCAAGGATGCTGCTGCTCTCGCCCCTTTCTTCAATGCTCAACGCCCTCACGGTGCCATTCCTACCCGCCAGGAACTCCGTGCGCGTGGTTTGCAGTCTAAAAAGCGTGAAGACTCTCTCAAGAACGTCTGTGACGCTTACAATGCTGTCTATCCTGGCAGTCTTGACTTCAGTGTAGTTGAACAGGCACGAAAGCGTAAGGCAGCAGAAGCAAAGGCAGAAAAACAACGTCTCAAGGAGGCAGCATGTACGAAGAACTAAATTGTTTTGAAGAGGCACTCAAACACTTCGGCACCAGAGTAGAGATTATTACTGCTATGGAAATGGCACGTAAGATCTCTCCCGAAGATGCCTATCAAATGATCAAAGATGAAATGAAAGATGTGAAAAAGTGCCGTAAACTGTTCAATCAGGAGAAATGCTAATGTCCCAGTCCGAACCACGACAACGCGACCCACAAGATCCACTCTACGATCCCAATGATAAGTGGAATGAATACAAGGTAGACTTCCACGCTAACGAATATCATGCACCTGATGAGTGGGATCCAAAGACTGAAGGTAAGATCGCTGATCCACAAGAACGTCACAAAGACAAAGTTTTGGATAAGTTCTGTGATGATCACCCT
>MDSW01160481.1_pt1 | contig 29968 bp, 41 predicted proteins | sample 811171 | NCBI WGS metagenome assembly MDSW01 (sample SAMN05326641, study PRJNA326480) | marine metagenome | isolation source: seawater | place: Atlantic Ocean: North West | collected 2012 | reverse complement strand
CTAGTCGATTCACTTGAATTTGTTCGGAACATATAAATCCTGGCGTCTTCTTTGACGTAATACCTCTGACACAGTGCCAATTCAGTGCCGATGGGCCTGTGCTCGAAGGGGGTGGCGACAGGGCCGGGTTCGAGTTGAGCGTTAGCAAAATCGATTCTGCCAGCAGCTTGAGCTGGAGCAAGCGACATTCGTAATAGTAAACAAACGCTATCAACTGCCGCATTAGCATCAATTGTAAACGTGACGCCATAGCGATCCCCACCAAGAGACGTAAAAGCCGGAACCGTACAGTTTTGGATGTTCATGTTTGCAAAATTGCTGTCTGCGGTTGCAAACCCAAAAGCTGGCGTAACCGATGTCAAGTCGGTGTCGCTGTAAATAGAGAAGGTCCAGGTCGTACCGTTTTGAAACTGAGAATTTTTGCCTGGGTGGTTTAACTCAATACATTGACCTATTCGGTAATTAGAAGCATCGGCATTGAAGTTGCCATACCGAACTGCATTACTAGCGCCAGAGATAGTGGATCCATCTCTTTGAGTGACATTGGCAGTTCCGCCACTACTATCAGTCCTTGCTACCCACCATCGATCCGTGCCAAAATAATTACGGGTGCCGCCACTACCTGAAAGGGTTTGACCAGTTGAATCACCACGCTGCCAAATACGGAAACCACCATTAATGAATTGATTCCTGAAACCAGCAAGCGGCCCACCATTTTGCGACGCCATTTGTACGTCGCCGTCTACTGCAAAATTGCCGGACGGATCTTTAACAAGAAGAGTTCCGTCTTCATCAGGCGTATTAACGGTTCTATCAGTAGTCCCTACAGCTGTAATTGTAGTTTGACCACTTGCACCACCTGTATTTGTTAATCGTAAAGTTCCTGCCATTCCTCATTTTTAATTAGTTTTATTATAAAGCATTTTTAAAAGTTAGTGTAGGTCATTGGATCAAGGGTGAAGGGTCGATAAAGGATCTCGAATTACAGTTCTGCGTCGGCAGTCATTGTTAGGTTAAATGTCCCACCATTGCCACTTGATCCAACAAATGTAAAATTGCCAGCTTTTACTGGCACGTTTTTGGTGGTAATAGTGTTAACCCAATTATCATCCACACTTGGAGTCCAGCCACCGTATATGCCGTCGCCGTAGACCGCAGTGAGGGTGACGCTAGGCGCAGCCCGCATCTCTTGGCAAAAATGCCACCTGCCCCTCAGATTAGGTCCGTTGTTTGTAGTCTCGTCATGGAAGAATCCGCCACCGCGACGACCTTGAACTGTTTCTGTCTGATAATACCTCTGACACAATGCAAGTTCCGTGCCGTAGGGCCTGTGCTCGAAGGGGGTGGCGACGTGGCCAGGTTCAAGTTGGACTTGCGTGATGCGTGGCTTCCCTGTTCCAGTCAGGATGATGTTGCAGTTCAAGCAACGCCAAGTCGAATCAAGCGAGGTAGTAGTAATGGTGAACGTAAAAGTAAACCTTTGCCAGGTGCCTGTGAGGCTTTGCTGGGCTGCAGCAGCGTGAGCCAATACCCCTGATCCAGATGAAGATGTAAACCACCCCAAACTTGCATCGACTGTCCCACCAGATCCTCCAGAATCGATTGCATCAAAGCTCAGCGTCCAGACGGAGTTTTGAAGAAATGGGAACTGAGCTGGTGTGCCGTTTGTTTTGACCGGCAGTTCAATTGCCTGCCGGATGCTTAGGGTCTCCCCGTTCACAGCTGAACCAAGGGAACCGTCGTATTCAGTTGGTCCAACAGCAATCTCACTTGCTCGGTTGCCATTGATCCGCCAGCGATCTGCAGTCTGAAATCCGGCGGTAGCTGGGCCTGTAGTGCCTCTCTGGTAGATACCCATAGAGCCATTGATCAGCTTATTCCTAAACCCAGCAAGCTGCCCACCATTCAGTGACGTTGTTTGTACGTCGCCGTCTACATTAATTTTTTTATCAAAAATAGTTTCTGTTGAAGTACATTTAAGGCTTTCTGCCCCATGAGCTTTTAAAACTAAATCATTTGAACCTGAATTAATTTCAGTCGGTTCTGCTAAATCCGTTAAACCTGTAATTGAACCGTTGCCTGAGATGTTAACTGGCATTTTATTCTCCTTGTTAATTAAACGATAGACCAGTTAAAGTCATCAGCGATAATGACATCAACACCATCTTCAATGGTAATTGGTCCTGCACTAGAAGCATTAAATCCTGTCAATGTATAGCTAGTGGTAACTCCGGTTTCATTCAAGACAAACACTCGATCTCCACCGGAACCTGTCGCACCGCCACCAAGAGAACTCCATGCGCCGCCACCGCCATAACCTTCGTATTGACTAATTGTTTCGTTGTAACGAATCATCCCATCCAAGGGAGTGACAGGACGTTCTGCTTCTGTGCCTGCTGGAATTTTCCAATAACCAGATCCGTAAACACCACCGTCAAGTATGCCGCTGATATTTCCACTTACATTAATACCGCTGCCAAAATCAGCTAGCCCTGAAACAGAAGAAGTGCCGCTAGTTAAAAAGTCTCCGCCAGCTGTCAAGGCACCTGTAATGGTCGTGGCGCCTGATACTTGCAGTGTTCTTGCAAGGATTTCTCCTGTTGCATTGATGCTGTTAGCACTGGTTTCACCAGAAAGAGTTACATCTCCTCCGTTAATAAAAATTGCATGAACTCCGCCAGCAACGATACCTAATTGATCTGCCCCTGGGCGATAGACTCCAACGTCTTGATCATCAATGAATGTAATGGATGGATCAGTTAAAGTCCCATCTCCAAACAGTCCGCTTTCAAAAATCCCCGAAACACCTGAAATTGTTCCGGTAACAGTAATACCGCTTTCAGAAATTCTTGCTAAGCCGGAAACGTCAATTGATGCATCCCCTTCATTACCGGTTGTCCCAGTAGTGTAGGTAATTTGATCAATTTTTATAATTCCATACTGTTTTGCCATCTATTTACAACTGGTTTTTCTTATTCTAGTCTATGTTATTAAGGAAGAATTACAAGTGGCCCTTGAATAGCAAAACCACCATATGTTGGATTGACGCCACCGGCAATTCCTGAGTTAACAAGGCTAACTCCAGTTTCTGAAACTATAATAGTGGCGCCAGGTGCAAACAGCGTGTTTCCGCTGACATTCAATTCTCCTGATAAGGTAGTTATACCACCAACATCAAGTGTTCCATCAACATTTGCATTGCCAAGAGTAGTGATATTGTCAACAGAAGCATCTCCTGTAACGGTTAGGTTTTGCTTTATGGTGACCGTATCAACGTCAAGGCTTCCTCGAAGTTCAGTATTACCGCTGACGTTAAAGTTTCCTGTTACTGTAGCAACTCCACTAACAAATAAATCTTCAAGATTCGTGTCGCCTGAGACGTTAAAGCCACCTGTAATTGTTACGTTATTGCTAACGACAAGACTGCTTACAGTTAGTTGGCCTAAGACTTCAGCATTTTCGTTAACGTTTAAATCTCCTGAGCGGACAAGAATTCCACTAAAAGTAGAAAGACCAGAAACATTCAATTCCCCACTAATAGTAGAATCGTTTTGAATTGTTTGGTCAACAAGAGTAGTAATTCCACTAACTCCTAAGTTTCCAGATATTACAGAATCTCCACTACCAATAATTCCGCTTGTTTGAACAGTTCCCGTATTAAGAATGTCTCCTGTAACAGTGAGGGCTTCTCCTACAACGCCTTCACCGAAAACATTAAAACCACTAGCAAGAAGCTGATCATTACTTCTAATATTGCCGCTGACATGAAGATTTTCTTCTGGCATGTCAAGCCGTAAGCCAACGTTGCCATTTTCGTCAGCTCGAAAACTTTCAACGCCAGAGTTGCTTAGTGCAACTTGACCTGGTGCGGGTTTCCAAAAACCTGTGTCTGAGTTTCCCGTAAAAGTGAGTGAAGGTGCTGATTCAGTTCCAGAAGCAAAAACACTAAGACCAGTGACATTAAGTGTTTCAAAACGAGAAGTGCCTGATGCGGTAACTCCGCTGTTGAATTGAGTAACACTGTCAAAGGTACTAATACCAGTAACGCTTAAACCTGATTCAAAAACTCCTGATCCAACAACTTGAAGAAGGCCACTGATAACCTGGTCACCGGAGAACTCAAGTGTTGCTGCATTTAAAACAGCAAAATTGCCAGTAGTTGCATTAACTGTAATTCCGGTAATAGTTTCACCAGATAGTTCAGTAAAGATCCCACTGACTCCTGTGATTGTTTCTACATTAATTACATCACCTGTGATTTCAGCTCCTGAAACATATTGAAAAACGCCGCTGGTTCCACTGAGTGAATCACCGCTAATGACAGCACCAGATAAAGTGCCCATTACGTTTGCATCATTAAAAGTTGCGGTGCCTGTGCTATTAGTATTGTTTACATTAAGTTGATCAAATTCGCCCGTGCCTCCAATAACAGTCAATCCTGATACAAGTGTTTGACTTCGGATGTCATTGTAAATACCACTGGTGGCATTAACAGTGTCTCCTGTAATAAATGTTGCGCTAAGATCCGTAATGACTCCAGTGACAAAATCGTAAGAGTTACCGGTTAACGTATTGGTTAGAATTGTATTTACAACAATATCGTCAAAATTGCCATTGATGGCATTTACGTTGATTCCAGTAATTGTTTGCCCTTGGAGCTGAGAGCCAACGGTTAAGTTGTTAGTGATTTCAACGCTGTCAGAAAAATTACCAGAGACAAAAGAAGAGTCTCCTTCAACGGTTAAATTACCAGTAACTGTTAGGTTGCCGCTAATCGGGATGTCTCCTGACAAAGCAGCAACCCCGTAATATTGGTCTAAGTAATTACGAAATTCTGCAAAAGTAATCTTTTTATTTTTTAAAGCCGGGTCAACTTCAAAAATTTTGACCAAGGTCAAAAGATCATCATCCACAATGGCATTGCCATTGATTGCAGGAAATTGCGTAATTTTTCTATTGGCCACCTATTTTGCTCGCCGGTTACATATTCTTAATTTTACTTCATTCTAATTTCTACGCGGGGAACAACTTCGCTAAGTCCTCGCCACAGCAGCTGTCCTCCTAATACTAAGCCGCACGAGATTACTAACATGAAAATAATCTCAGCTACTGTCAAAGGCCGTTTAACATAAACAACTTTTTGCTCTGGACTGTAAAAGGGCTGAGGAATTAATTTTAAATCTCCGTTTTCATTGTATTTATATCCAGGAGGGGGAGCAGGTTTTGTTTCAGCATTAGTATTTTGTCCAGTCACTTGTTGAATGGCATGTTCTTTTGCGATACGCTTTAGTTCTTCTAATTGCTCGTGGGTTAACCGAGGCGGCATTTCCGGCACTTGAGGAGGAACACTAGCGGGAATTTGTGGCTCCATGTCTACCAATTAATTTGATTATAGATTAGCATTTATTGAAACCACATGGTGCTATGGATAAAAATCTTACGGCATGTATTGCCGATATAGCTTTTGAATTAAAAGGAATACGACACGTTCTTTCCGCCATGTGGCATAGTCGATATTCAAATGGTGAAACAGATGTCACAAATCCAGACGCTTATGCAGATGAGTACATATCTATTGAAGAGTGCGCCAAACGCTTAGAACTTACTCCTAAAAAAATAAGGACATGGATTCAGATGGGAAGAAAGGATCCTGAAACAGGATGGGTTGAAGGTGTTCATTATGTGAATGTTGGGCCTTCTTCTGATTCAAGAGCAACAATTCGAATTCCTTGGAATTTTTTAATCCAAACATTTTCCCGTGGCCGTCCTTTAAATGCCCATGACTTTAGAACTCCAGGAGGAACGCCTATGTACGTATCAAAAGCACCCAAGAAGTTATTCAATGGCTAATCGTTTTACCCATATCCAAATAGACATGATTACTATTGAGAATTACAGAGAGCATCTCTCAGAATCTCTTGCAGATCAAGTTGAATTATTTTTGCCGCCAAGTGGCTCTTTTGATGATGAATGCCTAAGGCGTTACCTTGAAAACATAAAAAATTTTGAAGAAGAGGATGAAAATTCAAACTTGACACTTGCGAATCGTTTAAGGCTGGCCTTCCAGGATATGCAGCCAGATACAATTTGCGGCAAGTTTCCTCAAGCAGAAATTCCATTAAAACGCAGGCTTCGTTGCGTAGCTGAATACCTTATTCGTTCAGGTGAATTCACAAAAATCCGCGATGAAAATGGTAAGTTAATCAAAAAAAGAGGTATCTTAGGGAAGATGGTTGTGGTTTACAAGCCACTTGACAAACTAAAAGAATCTTTATTTCGCCAAGGATTGACAAAACATGAACAATCGTAGAGAAAAACTGCTTGCTCAGCTGGTGGGGGGAGAGCTGACTGACGGCAAAGCTCGAATGGTTGATACGACCATCAAGTTAATTCTTGCAGACATGGGAAATTACTACTGCAAAATGTGGAAAGCAGAAGGCCCAGGGGTCATGGTGTTTCAACCAGAAGGGGAACGTAGCATGTTTTTCATGACATTAAAAGAAATGCATGCTGCAAAGGAATCCTGCGAAAGAGGAGGCGACAAAGATCTTGCTGAAACTTTTGAGCATATTTTGCTTGCTGGTCAAAAAATAAATCCTAAGCAGAGCGCAGGTTATATCATTAACGATAAAGAAGGAATGCGTTTTTTTGAAGTTGAATACAATAGTGTTGGAGATGAAAAAGTAATTTCAAGTTAATTGTGGGAAGACCGCCTAGCAAATTTAGTCATGTTCATGACCAAGAATTAATTACAAATTATGACTTAGTTGGCTCTGCTCATGCCATGCTCAATGGAATCACATTGGATGTGGCTAGTTCTGATTTAGCAAATGAATACATTGATGCCGAAGAGTATTACACGCCTACAGACGATGGCTTAAATTGTCAAGATTTCCATGGGAGAGTTTACTTGTTTCCTCCCAGTGGTGCTTATTATTGGGACAAGAAAAATGAACGATGGAAAAAAACGGAAGTTTCTAATCCTACATTGATCTCGTCCCATTCCATTTGGTTTCAAAAGCTATTTAAAGCCTGGTATAAACAACACGTAACAGAAGCTATCTTTTTTAGCAACAATATGGACATGTTTCGTTACGAACAAATTATTTTTGATTTACCTATTTGCATACTTAGGACGGCTCCAACGCTATTGAAGAACAGTAGTAAAGGTGTCACAAATCATAAAACAAGTAGTTCTTTTGTGGTTTATTTGCCATCCAATAAAAACCCAGAAAAAGGCATTGATGATTTTAGAAATTTATACGCAGAAAAGGGCAGAGTTGTTTATTAATTGAGTATATTGGAGTACAACTGAGAAACATCGATGAGCGTTTTAGCTGACTGGGAGATTGCCAATCTTTCGCGCATGGAAAAAATGATTGCGCCTTTTACTGAAAAACTTGTTAACAAAGTCGGAGATAAAAAAATTCTTAGCTATGGTCTTGGCTCTTACGGATATGACATTCGTTTATCTCCAGAACAATGTTTTTTGTTTGGTGGTACCCAACGTGGAGACTGTGACCCCAAGGCTTTTGATGAAAATATTTTGAAGCCTTTGACTCTGCAAGAGGATGACAAAGGGCAATATTTTTTGCTTCCTCCTTATGGTTATTGTTTAGGTGTTGCACTAGAAAGACTTGTTCTTCCAAAACACATTACTGTTGTCGCAGTTGGTAAATCAACCTATGCTCGTTCTGGTATTTTAGTCAACATTACTCCGGCTGAAGCCGGTTGGGAAGGCTATTTAACTTTGGAGATTAGCAACTGCACGGGACTTTTTAATCGAATTTATGCTAATGAAGGAATTACGCAACTTCTTTTTTACACAGGAGAAACCTGTGCAGTGAGCTATAAAGATCGGAAAGGAAAATACCAAGGGCAACCAGCTAAAGTTGTATTCCCTACTGTTTAGTAAAACGTCTCACCGCTAAAAGGCTTGGGCTTGTCAGCATAGTTGGTACTTCCAATGGGACCAAAAGCTGCGCCCAAGCTTGGCAGTACCAGTCCTTGTATTGATGCTTCAGATCTAGGGGTTTCGCCGCCAATAGTTGGTTGGTCGATCAATGCTTTCTTTTTGTATTTTCCTGCTGCTTTAGCTGCTTTTACTCTTTGCTCAATTCCATCTTGTTTACTGTTTAATTCATCAACAATGTCTCTTTGTTTTTCGTCAATGCGCCTTAAGTCAGTGTCATAACGATAACCAGGGCGCAAATCAGATCCTTCGGATCCAGATGTACCTCTTCTAAGTGATGGAGAATTATCTAGCGCCATTTACCTAATTTTGCCGTGTTAATATTCTATTAGGAATAAATCAAGACATTAATAGTCATGTTAGATCCAGCTGGATTTCTAGATGGTTTCGTTAAGGATGAGGTTCTTTGTCGTTGCTTGGACGAAGAAAAATTTGGTGCATCTATTGGTAATCAAGAAAATGATGTTCCGTTGTATGATCAATACAATCGTGGTTTAGCAGCATGCGAACAAGGAATGGAACGGACAAACTTGGCACTGGAAGGCAATCAGAAACGTCCAGGGTTGACGGGTTACATTCCATCGATGGAAGACGCCCTGGAAATGGGTGCGATGCCTCAACCAAAAGCACTTGTTCTGGATCTGGGGGGAGAACCAACGAAGGAGATGATCGAGGAATCGAAACGAAGACGTGGTTTAATCCGGTAGAGGAAGACAGCTGCCCTGGTGGAGTATGCCCTGTTCCTTGGGCCACTGATACTAGTGGTGATGACGAACCTGCTGCAGCGGTTGAAACAGAAGTTAAAAATGAAAGCAATAACATAGAAAGAGAAGAAGATTGCAACCCAACGCAATCTGTTGCAGACCGATTATGGGAGTTTTACTTAGAGCAGCATCGCAAAATTGAACAAGAGCGTTTGTACTCAGAAACGATGCCACTTGGATTGAATCAACAAGAGTACAAGGGTTACTTGAAAGGTACAATTATTGACACTCTTCGCAAAGAGCCAAACACCAGTGCTTTAAAAAAGGCCCGGTATCATCTTGATACTTTAATTAAAATGATGGAAGCATAAAAAAATAAAACCAATCTGTTAAAAAGGTTGGGAGCCTTCTTCTTCGTCATTTTCTTCCATTAAACAGTTAACGGCAAGCTCCATCAGTTCCATTTCTGTTGGCATGTCGTAATCAATTTTAATATTTTCATCAGCCATCAAAGCTTTAATTGTTTGCCATTCCATTAAGCGACGATAGTAAAGACTAAGGAGGGCTTCATGGAGCTGCTCCCACGTCATTTCATTCGCTTGCATTTCTGCTTTGCACATGGCAAATTGCAGTTCTAAGGGAAGTGAAAACGAGGTATTTTCCATGGACCCTTCCATTATGTTTAATGCCGCAACTTGTTAGTATTCTAAACCCTGAATTTGACTATTCAATCAAAATCATGGCTCAAATACTCTTCTTCTTCGCTTTCCAAAGAAAAAAGAAAATTATTGGCAAATTCCGATAAGGTGTATGGATTAATTTGATCTTCCAAAGTTTTAATTGCTTTCAGTTGAAAAGGGTTGCCATCGTATTCTCTAAAAGCTCTTAACAAAACACTATTAAATTTTTGTGCGGCGCTACGGGAACTTTCTTTTATTTCTTGCAAAAACAAATGGTTTTCTTCTCTTCTTCTTTGAATAAGATTTCCAACGACTTGATGTTTCGCATCCAATACCCATTGGTACATTAAATCAATTGTTTCTTTATAATCAGATCTTTCTATAGCGTCAACAATGCTGCTGTACAAAAAACTTTGCCATCCAACTGAATGAATAAAAGAAATTAAAGCTTGTCGCATTGAATTGTCCAAAGAAAGCTCAAGAGAGCTTAGTTGTTCATCAATGATTTTAATTTCATGTTCTAAGTATTCCAGGGCTTTCTTTTTGCTGCAACGTTGCCCTGGTTTTACTAAAGAGCCGTCTGGATAAAACTGAGAGCCAAATCCAATTGTATATGGATAGGCTCCAGTGATTGGATCAGCGTAAGCTTTCTCATTGAAGCCTTCGTATTTTTTAATTAACTTAATTGCTTCGCTGAAATACGCCATGGGGTAATAACAATTACCCCAATAATAGCTTAAATTTTATTTACCCTGTCCTCTTGTTTTTTTACGTCCATGGTTAGGGCGTGAATGTTTTCCGTTTCCCTGGTTAGTTTTTTTCGGACGACCTTGAATGTAGCCACCACCTTTTTTGTTCATGTGTCTAAAGAAGCTTCACATAGAATACTAAACAAAAATAGCTTCAAATGTCTATAGTCTTCCTGTTGTTCTGGAGGTCTAGCTGGAGAACCAGGCCAAGCCTCCAGGGCATCAGCAACTGCTTGGTATAAATTTCTGCAATCTGCTAAGGATATGTCTAATGTAACTGTTACCATTTAACCTTGTGCGACCAGTATCTTGCACTCATTTTACTAGGATTTGAATCTTGAGCATCATGTCTTGCGTAGTAAGATTTTTTTCTTGCTTTATCTTTTGCTGAGGATGGATTTTTTCCTGCGCCTGTTACGCCCTGCTGGCCAAACCGCAGAATTTTTTCTTTGCCATTTTCACATGCTTTAACAACATGTGATTTAGTCTTGTGTCTTGGTGTTTTTTTAGGTGAATTACACTTCATTTTATCTTTGTGGAGCTTTGCGGCTTTTGCTGCTTTTTTGCGTTTATCGGCCATGATCCTTAAAAGAAGTTAAATCCAGAGGTAAAATCACCAAGAAAAGACTTTGACGTTTTTGATTTGTAGTCGTTTACCTTGTCTATATCTAATGATAAGTCAAACAAGCTATCTTTTTTGGTTTTAGTTTCTTCGTCATCATCTTCTTGCGTTGGGAAGAATGCTTGAATACTAGAAAGAGACTTGAAAGGATCACTGTAATCACCAAAATTAAAATTAAATTGCTTTCCACTTCCCGCTGAGCTTAAGAAAGCTTGGTCTTCTCTGTTTATGTCAGGCATAAAGTTTTCGTAAAACTCATCTTCAGATCCTTTGAAACCAGCATTTTGAAAAACTTTATAAAGCTCTGTTTCTCCTTCTAATTGTTCTGGGTTGTAGTCTTCTTCTCTTTCAATGTAAGTAACCCCAAGATTTTCTTGGGTTGGTTTTTTGCGTTTTTCATTAAGATATTTAATTTGCTCTCTAATTTTTTGGGCTGAACCCGTGCTAAGGGTTTCCATTATGTAAGTTTTTAACTCTTCAAGGCCGCCCGTAAAATCTTCTAGACCAAGATCTTTAAGTGTTTGTTGCCAGTTTTCTTCGTCTTCTGGATTCAAGCCTTGTAAAAGATCATTAGCAAATTCTTCAGGTTTAATAAATTGCCCAAAAACAGTTCCTGATTGTAAGGCTTCGTCCTTTAATGCTGGCAAGATTGAATCATAAATGTAATCTTTTACGGCTCCTGCTGTAAGAATATCTTTAGCACCGTCATATCCTTTGCCTTGCCCAATAATTTGGAAATGCAAGCGAGCAAAATTTTCTTTATTGGTTAGATCTAATCCGAATCTATAAGCTTGTTGCGCCCAGGTTCCAAGAGATGGTTTTGATGGATCAATTAATTGATTAGCATTTGTTTTTGCTGCTGTCCAGGCAGCATTAACATCTGCTTTTTGTGATGCATAATTTTCTTCTTGCGCTTTGTTTCCAGTGGGATCAAAGTAAAAATTAGAGTCAAAATAACGATCTCTTTCTTTTTGTATTTGCCTAATAAATTCATCTGCTTTTAAATTTGCAGCAGTTGCAACTGCGTCAAGCATATCTTGTGTTTGGAAAGGATTTTTTTCTTCTTGCCTAACATCAATGTATTCAATAAATTCATCCATTGATTTTGATTCATTAAACCTAGGATTCAAGTAATCAGCTACAAAACTTTCTGCAAATTCTTTTTCAATTTTAATTTGTTCTTCTGCTTCTTCTTTTGTCAAGCCAAGCTCTAATGCTTCATCATATCTTTTGTTTAAAGTTTGATCAAACCATTTTTGCCAGTTGTAACTAGCAAGATTTTTGTCAACACCACTTAATTTTCCAATACTTTTTTCAAAACTGTTTTCAATTTTTTCTCTGTCTCCTGTAAAAGAAAGCATGCCCCCAATTCCACTATCTCCCATTAACGAATTAGTTAGCTCTTCATTGATATTCATGATTTCACTAAAGCCTCCAAAGCCACTAAGAAAATCGACTTCAGCCTCTTTTGCTTTAGCTTTTTTAACTTCTGAAATAGTTTCTTTTAAAACATCTTGAGCAAGAGCGCCAAATTTCTTAGCATCAACAATTGCTTTTTCTCCTGTTGCTTGATTAATTGCGTCTTCTAAGTCAGTAATTCCATAGTTTAAATTAATATTGTAATCTAATGCAATTTGTTTATCTTCGTCTCTTTTAGATAGCCTAAAGAGTGCAGCAAATTCATCTTTATTTTCAGGATCCAAATAATTATCTTTTGCTAACTGCTTCCAGTAGGGATCTCCGTTTTTAGCTTTTTCCCATTCAGTATTAATATACTCAATGTTTAAAAGACGATCTGTTGTGGTATCAACATCAACCCCAAGCTGTTTGTCTCTAACTTGTTGTATTTCTTTATCCGTAGGAGCTTCTTCTATATAAGCATTTGCCTGAGCAGTCGCCTCTGCTGGATTCCCTCGATTACCTGCTCTTTTCCCTCTTGTGGTGTAGTGATAAAGATAGTAAGAATTGGCACTACCATAACGCTCAGTGATATCAATATTGTCATCGTTAATTGCATTGGCCCAGGTACTACTGGCCCCGCTGTAAGTTTTTCCGTAGTACGTACCATCAAAAGTTCCGTAAGGAGGTTTGGTTCCTAAATTAGTATCCCATGTTTTTAGTTTTTGGTCACGATAAAATTCTTTAAACTGATCTTCTAGCTGTTGTCTTGTTTTCGAATCAAAAGAAGAAATGGCATCCCTGATCAAGCTTCTTCTTTGAAGATAATCAGAGCCTTGAGTACCATTAGAAATGGTAATTATTTTATCAAATTTACTATTTAATGCAGTGTTTGTTTCATTTTTTTCTGCATTTGCTGTATTAATTTCTGCATACTTTTCGTTTTCTTTTTTATTTTCTTTGCCTGTTGTTTCATTCCAGTATTTTATTGCATTGTAGTTTGCTTTATTGTGGCCAATCATTTCTGCATACCCTGATTGGCTAGTTGGGCTTTCTACTTTTTTCTCTGTTCCGTCTGGATAAATTTCATAGACAATATACAAAGGCTCTGTTCTAGTTGTAAAGCCGCTTTTAACTCTTATACGTACATCTCTTGTTCCTTCTTGTTTGATAATACGTTCTATTGGACGATTGACATTAAAGTCAGTTTTATAATCTGTTTTTTCATAAGTGACAACATAGTCATTCTTTTCAGTGTTATAGACAAGTCCCACGCTTCTGCCTGCTTGATTTATTAAGTCTACAATTAAGCAATTTTTAATTTCATCCTTGAGTAATCAACTTCATAAACATTGATTAACTCTTGCTGTGTCCATGCTGTAATAGCTTTGTGTCGCTCTTCTGTATAGAAGTCTTGCTGAACATACCAAACCTCAAGAGCTGTGCTTGCTTTATTGCAGTTGCACCTTTGGCAGCAAGCAACCAAATTATTGCGATTGCTAGAGCCAGATTTGTAACGAGGTATTACGTGATCAAGAGAAGTAGCAGGTTTACCGCAATAAGCACAAGAGTGATTCCAAGCCTGGTAAATAGAGTCTCGAAATCGACGTTTAGCTAACTTTGGTGTCAGTTCAATGAGCAGAGCGAGTGGTTCGTTCTGATTGTTGAACATGCTATTCAGTTGCCGCCTCTCTATTTTATTATGAGTAAACGTTGACAATCCGTTACAATGGTAGACAAAAAAGCAATAGAGAGTAACTTTAAGGAGTCCTCCCCCAAAGATTTATGACTGCAACAAAGGGATGGTGCTCCGCACAAAAAGTTTGCGAGCAGCTTGGTATCGAAAAAACAACTTTGTTTCGGTACCGTGATGATGGCACTTTAAAGCTGGGGCCACATTTTGCAGCTTTTTCTAATACGTTTTCCAGAGACAGCTATCGCTGGAATCCATCTGCTGTTAAGAGGCACCTGATGAAGCTAGGTCTTTTGACTGAAGATTCTGCTGACCAGGGGACTTTAAACAACGCTTCTTCCGAGAAAAAAATCGTAAGTCGCCATCTTTTGTGAATTTACAGTTTTGCTTTCTGATCTTATGAGCAAAAAGTAAATCATGAATGTTTAACTCGATGCGCCCTAAGCTCAGCGCTTCGTAATACTCTGCAATCATTTCATCTAAACAGTCTTTTAAGTTAAAAGGCTGTTTTTCTTTTAGTCCAAAAAGAAAAGGCCATTCAGGGTGAACAGGTTTAATTGGTCGTTTTAAACGTTTTATTGTTATTGTTCGTTCAAATGCCCATTGCAAAGTATATAGCTCATCTGGTTTGATTCCATAGGTGTTTACCATTCCATAAATCCATGCGATCTTTTTGCTTTTGGGATTAGAGTCCATCCCAAAAAACGTATCAACGATTTCTTGATCAGAAGGAAAGTCGAGATGTGTCATAGCTTTGGAGTGAAGATAAGTCACAGGACTAATGTCGTCTTGTAGTTATACCGTAACCACAAAGGCATGTGTGGGCCTAACGTACATGTTTTTCGTTAATTAAATAAAGCTTATGTAACAAAGCTTATTGATATTATATCTTAAGCAGGGCTTATGCCACTTTGGTTGGCACTCCATGCTTGTCCCATTGCGTAAATAGTAGATGTTTCGCCGCTCGCAAAAGGAAGATGAACTGTATCACCAGGGTGGTAAACAGCGGGATTGCCATTTGATTTAATTTGACTTTGTCCATATTTTCTTTTGTCCACAGACTCTTTACTGTAAACAAAATTAGTTTCAACAATATCTCCAAAATTTAAGTCAGTCATAATTACTTAGCGGGCTCTTCACCTAAAGCGGGTATATAAGTGTTTCCGTTTTTGTCGAACATTGTAAAACCTTTCATTTGAATAAAATCGCTTGGGACGTTAATTAATTGTTGAACCATTGGCATCATCATCGGTGACTGACAATTAAAGGGAGGCATGTCTGTATAAGCTAAACCGTATTTAGTCAAGTTTTCAAATGCTTCTGCTTGATCTTTTTCGCTGCGACGCACTAATTCTTGTTCCCATTCGACCATGCTAGATCCTCCAATAGGAAAATCAGATGGTTCTGGAGGAAATACATTGTCTAAATATTTCATTGCATAAACATGCTTGCAATATCTTTTCTCATCTAAGATTGGACTCCAAAAGTCTGTAATAGAAGTGATGGTATTTTGTGCACTACTGTAATCATTGTAATTAGGCGGACCATCTGCTTTAGCGCCAGGGATTGATGGATCGGGTGCTCCACGGGTCCAAGTAACTCCGAAATCAGCAAACACACCTGGAAAATCACGATTGACATTAATGCCTTGATTGGTCATGCCATCGGACATTGGTTGGTTTGTTCCTAAGTTTAATTCATATCCGTTTGGTGCAATGATATGCATTTTCCTGTCTTCTTGAGCAGAAGTCATTGCTGCGTTTACAATTTTATTTGCTTCATTGGTCATTACTTCATATCGACCAGGTTTTAGAGTTGCAACTCTTGTACGCGGAAAAAATTCTCCTTTGCGATTTCCTAAAGATGAAATGTAAAAATAACTGCGTCTTGTAAAGTCTTGGCAAGAACAACAATAACGAGTTCCTGTCATAAAAAAACGTCCTATGCGAGGAGTAGTGCGTGCAGGGGTAACAAGAACTGCATCAGGAGTTGCTTGAACAGATCCTCTTTTTCTTAATTTAAGAATGCCATTAAATGGATCTACTTCAACTAAAACAGCTGAAACATATCCATACCTTGTATTTGTATCTGGATTAAACGTGTTTTTTGTGATGGGAACACCACTTGGTTCAAGAATACGATCTTCTAGTATGTATCCATTAATAGGAAAGATGGGAGGTGCTCCACCAAAACCAGGGACATATAAAGGTGGAGGCAAGGGATTAGATGTGCTCCAATTTCCTGCAAGTGTTACGTACCAAAAATCTGGATCTGTGTCATTGACTGCAGCAATTTCTGATGCAATAGTTCCATCATTTAAATTATCAAAACGTAAGCTTCCTGCGGCAATTGATCCTGACCAGTGCATGCCAAGTTCTTTATTTTTCGTTGGAAATCCTTGAAAGACACCAGCAACAGAAGGTGCGTTTTGTCCGGTAAGTGGAATACCGGGTGGCAGGGGGATACTGTATCTAAATGGCATTTGAAATGCGGCTTGAGCCCATTGAGATGTTGCTAGCTCATATCCACGTCTCCAACGATTCCAGGCTGACTCTACATTGATCATGTAAATGGAATCTGGAATACTACCTCCAAATTCAGATTCAATTGCTTTAACGCGACCGAATCCATCTGTTTTAAATTCTTTGCTGTCGGCAAAGCCGAATCCTTTTTTTGGATTAAAACTATTGCTGCTCTTGCGAGCCATGATTAGAAATAACCGCCTTGTGCAGTGACAACAATTCCTTCTTGAGAAGGCAATCCACCAGACCAAGTATTAGAAGGAAAAACTCCAACATAAAGACGATCTCCTTTTTCCAAATAAATTCCTTTATTACGCAAAGGAGCAGTTTCACCTAAACCGTTAGTATTGCCTGCTTCCACAACAGGAGTGGCAAGTTGTGGCATTACATCAGAACAATCAATTTGATTTGTATTGGCTGGAATTGTTTTTGAAAACACAACCCTGTAATCGCCAGATGCAGGAATAGGATTTGTCGTACCTCGGGTGTGATAAAAAGCTAAGGTAACTGGATTTCTATCATTGTGGTCAATTGCTAAATAATTAAAACCGTCTGTAGTGCCAACTGTGTAATTAATGTCGCTAATATCACTGGTAACACTTGCCGCCGCTCCAGTGTAGGTGTAATATCCAACACCATTGGGAGCAGTACCTGCAGCCAACTGAGCTACATCATCAACTAAAACTTGTGTGCCACTGGTTAATGTGATTTGCGTACCTGAAGTTGATGCATTAAGAGTATAGTCAGGTTCAGCATAAAAAGCATCCCTCACTAAATAAACAGAATCAATAACTCCACCATTGTTTGTGTCATTTGTATTTGTTCCGTCCATATCGACAAGGAGGGCAGGTTGTTGACCACCTTGAACAAACAAAGTATTTGAAGTTTGGCTGCCAGCTACCTGAGTCGTTACTCGTGTGACATCAACCAAAGGTCGATCAATTAGTAAAGGCTGTTTGTTTGTGGCGGTACTAGCCATTATTTTTACGCAAGTCTTTTGTTAATTATAGAGTAAAACTATCCATTAATCAGAAAAAAAGGATGTATATGCATTGCCTATCCCTGAAGTTAACTGCCCAAAGGGATTAAGAATTTGTGATGTCATGTTTTTCAGGATGCCCTCTTTCATCATTTCCACCAATGACTTAGCTTTGTTTTTTTTGTCTTGATGTTGTGATCCCTGATCAAAATAAACATTTAATACGTTATTGGCAGGGGCGGTAAGGTCGCCATTAGAAACAGAACCTCCCCCTGGGGCTTGGTCCATGATTTCTGTTTCTTTAGGCACGTAGTCTTTGTATGCTCCAGAGCTATAAACAGACCAAGCACCTAATCCTTGCGAATCTCTAATCTGCTTGGCAGCTTTCATATTTGTCAACGGATCATATAGTTGATCTTTTCTTTCAAGTCCAAATTGTCTTAAGCGTTCTTGACCTAACTGATACCCTGGTTCATCAATCATATTAACTTGCATTAAGCCATATGATTCATCTCCAGTTGAACGATTTGGATTTAAGGCTCTAGGGTTTCTGCTAGATTCTGCATTGGCAATCCCAACAATTGTTGGGATTTCATTTTCTGCAAACCCTGCTTGACGCGCATAGCCTGCAATCTGAGCATTTGTTAAACGTTTTTGTTCCATGATTATTCAAGAGCTTTATAAGGATCAAAAGTTTGATTTGTCAAATATCCAAGCGGATTAAAAGTTTGCTCTAACATGTCTTTCATCATACTTTCTTTCATCGATTGAACTAAAGATTTAGCTTTATTTTTTTTGTCTTGATGCTGCGAACCTTGATCAAAGTAAACATTTAACACATTATCGCTTGCTTGCTTTAGAGTCGGATTCGTATCTATAATTCCAAACTCTTGCATTTGTTGTGGAGTTAAATCTAAATACCCACCTGTAACTCCTAGATGGACATGAGTGCTATGCTTTGGATCATTGCCTCTATGTAGGGTTTGAATAAAGTTGTTATTTGCCCCTTTTAATCCAGACAATTTTTCTCCTAATTGCTGCGTATAATCTTGCCATCCAATTTTTCCTGTTGGATCATAATCACCATATTGATTATTTTTCCAAGTAATATCAATTGCTTCACCGTGTGGATGATGTCCCTTTGGGCTATGTACGCCAGGGGTTACACCACCAAATGCAGAATGTTCCGCAATATTCCAGCCTTGTCGTTGCAAAGCTTTGCCAAAATCAACAATTGAAACTCGTGCCATTTTATTTAAAGACCAAATTGCTTCATAAATGCAGCACGTTTTTTAGCATCTAAAATATTTTTGTCAAAAGCAAATCCCTGTTCTCCAGAAGGATTTGCTACAAAAGTATTTAGATTTGGTTGTGCATCACTAATGCGTTCTCTCATGGAAGAAAGATCAACAGTGGCACTGGTATTAAATCTTGGTGCTTGTGTTCCACTCATGTTGCCATAAACAGCATTAGCTAAATCATTAGGTGCTGCAGAAGCTTCAGGATTTAGCATTTGATTAACTGTTGCTGCTGCCATATTCATTGCTTCATCACGTGCAGCTTGTTCTCGCGGCAAAGGCGCTGGTTGTCTTTGCAAGCCTTCCATTAAAGGATTTGGAGTATTTCTTAGGTTGGGATCGCCAAATTTTGCAGCATGAATAGCCAGTCCTAATTGTTCGACTTTTTCTCGATCTTCTGGAAGGCCAGACTTATTAGCTGCTTCTCTTGCTTTACGATATAACTCATTTTGCTGAAAATAAGGATCAGATGCTGCTTGCTGTTGAAGCCTAGAAGCCTCTGATTGATACGCTCGCGTTTGTTGGGGTGTTAGTGCTGGTAGCTCATCTTTAGCGGCCTGCAGGGTTCGAGGAGGAGCTGATTCCGCTGGCTGTGGAAGCTCGCCATCAGGCATTGAAATATCATATCCATATTGTTCAGCTTTTTTTAATGCGCTTGTAATAGTGCCGGGGGCAGTTGATACAGGCGCTAATCCTTCTAATGCTCCCCACAATACTCCAGCTTTTACTAAAGGTTTTAAAAGAGGTGCTTTAAGTGCTGGTCCTCCAGCGAAAGGAGCTATGTTCATAAAAGTTTCAACTCCTCCTTTAAGAATCTCTTTAAAATCAAAGTTACGTGGCATTTTATCTCCAAGCAAGATTTAAATAAATACGTGTACCGACTGCTACGTCGGCTGGACCGGGTAACGCCTGAATAAATTCAGCTCCAGATCGCTCAAAACGATAGCGAGCTTGCATTGGATCTTTATAGTTAGGAACGTAAAGAATCTGAGCCAAGCGTCCTGTTTCATAAAGATAAATTTCATCCCATACTTTTAAGGCTTCTCTTGCGTTACTGGAAGAAATAGTACGATCGACATCGCCAGCGATGCTTTCAAAGCGAGTATTGGGATTGGAGGCAACTTCAGTCTTTTTTTCAGCGGTATCACAACGGCTAATCTGAACAGAAATTTTGTTATAGAAATAAGAATCTGGAACAGTGTTCATTGCTTCTTCCAGGCGGGCGTAATCGCCTGCCGGAATACTTACAGTGAAATATCCCAAATGATACCTAATTCTGCTTTTGTCAAATTCAGATAGTTGCACTTTGTCCTCGCCATAGACTTATTATAGAGTGATCTATTTAATTGCCAAAGTAAGGAAGATTGCCGCCTGTAAAGCGATTAACTTGTTCTTTTAAGAAATCACCTGCTTTTTTAGCTGCATCAGTTTCTGGGTCTGACTCTGCACCTGCTTTAAACAACTGGCCAACAGGTGTATTGCCCCATGCAGAAGCATAAGCTTGCCCTAGCCGTGGAGCTGCATATTGAATTTCATTGCCAAGACGACGGCCAAAATCAGTATTTTCATTTGGCTTCATGCCTGGAATAGAAGCAAGGCCTTGGCTAACCAAGCCTCCAATGTTACCCATTACCATCGAAGGGTTAGGTAAAGGCATACGCCCAATAGAACCAGTGTAAGAAGGACTTGGATAATTTCCAACATTTCCCTGAGTAAATTGCGGCATTGTTAATGTTCTTTTTATTTATTTTAAATGAAAAAACCCCTAGAGATAGGGGTTGAAATTTAAACTCTGATCAAATCTGCTGCTATAACAGAATCCCAATCAACTCGTTTAATACTCTTCAGCTGTTCTAGGTTGTTAAATCTTTCACCACTTAACGACATCTGAAGATCTTTGATTTCTCTCGCTGTTTTTAAACCGATTCCTTTAACGTGATCAGCAATCATTTGGGCAGTAGCCCCATTGATGTTCAATCGATGATCCGGTGGAAATTTGCGAGGTTCTTCTTTTTTGGCTTTATCTTTTACTTGTAAAGCTTTTACTTTTTTAGTAGCAGCTTCATCAGCTGAAATCTCAGTTTTGTAAACAGTAAAAATACGGCCGTCCTGATCTTCGACCATGAACCAATCGCCGTTGTCCCATTCACTAATAACTTTGATTCGTGCGCCAGTTTTCTTGTGCTGGTATAAGGTAGACATAAAGGACCAAGAATATTTTCCTGGTCCTAGTTTACATTAATCAGCTGACAGTGCGACCTGTAATGTAGCCATCAATGTCTTCGTAACCGGCGGCGGTATCAGGCTGGATATAGCAAACTTCAACCACCAGATAACCAGTGCGTCCTGCAGCAGCATCTGCAGGGGAGATGTAATAACCACCAGCGGTAGTAGCACCATCAGCAGAAGCTTTAGTGAACACCTTGAAAGTGGTATCAGAAGTCAACTCTTTATGTACTGCGCCAGGGGTCACGCCAGGTGCGCCAGAGGCAGTAATAAAGGGATTGGTGCTATAAGCAGCAGAGCCACCAGCAAAATAGATTTCGTTAACCTGGCTACCAGAGACGGTAGAAGCGAGGTTAGCTTGAACAACACCTTCACCAACACCGGAAGCAGCAGTAGGATTAGCGCCATTCAGACGACCAAAAGAAATCACGTTGCCAGTAGCAGCGTAAACACCAGAGGCAACACGACCATCACCCCAACCAGAAGCAACTGAAATCGTGGCACGATAGCCATAAGCAGGCAGTTCACTGGAGCCAGTGACGACCATGCCGGTGATGTCAGTGCGGGTGTCATCGTTACGATAAGGGGAAGGCACAATTACAGATGCCTCATCAACAGCACCATCACCAGAGGTGTTGGTCACGGGAACGTAACCGCGCTGTTGGAAGTAACGGTAACCAGGGGTAGCAAGAACGGAGGTGGGACCACCATTAGAAGCGTTATTGGTACCGTCTTGATTGCTATCAATATTCCGATACCAACCGCCCAGGGGTTCTGCCCAGTTACCGGGGTAGATTTTTTTAGCGGACAAGTAAGCCATTTATCTCTCCTGTAGTGAGTTTATTTTTTATCTAAATCAAACGGCACCGTCATCAGAGACGAAGCTGAATGCGTTAGTCACAAAGTCCTTATTCAAGATCTCGAAGCCAGCATACAGCTGCCAAATAAGAATGATGAAGCGGCTGAAGTCATCGTTGTTGTTGATCAGCACTTGAGCGTTAGGACCGCCAATGCCGACACCGATGGACTGAGGACCGAAGAAGAAGCCTTGAGCAATTTCCTGCGAACCGTAGGTAGAACCATCGTCGAAGGAAGCAGTAATGTTCTTGGTGGGGAAGTTCGTAGATTCGTAGAACTTAACACCTTCGAACTGAACACCAGTAGGCATCACAGGTTCACCAGCCAGGAAGTAAGCCTGACCAGCTTGGGGACCCATGTAGAAGCTGGTGTTATTGGGCATCATGGGGTTAGCCATGTACATGCCTTGACCAGGTGCGCTTGCGTAACGTGCAATTTCACGGAAGTCAGGATCACGACGCAGATGCATCATGAAGGTAGGATCGCAAATACAGCGATACAAACCATCAGCGAAGGTGGGAACGTTGCGCTTACGAAGATCCTTGACAACATTCAGAAGATCAGTGCGAACAGAGAATTGTTGCACTTGAGCTGCGTACTCAGCAGTGGTGTAAGAAATGCGACTAGAAGAATCTTTTTCTTTACCACCTGGGAAGTAGTAACCACCTTGTGAAGAAGAAGAAGCACCAAGGGCTTCAGCTTTTGCAAGTTCGTCAATAAAGACACGATCACGCCAACGGCGATAGTCATCGAGCAAGGTCAAGGAACCAATGCTCTGGTGGAACATATTCAGGTTGCCTGTGTCCAGCAGCAAGCGCTGGGCGGTAACCAGTGTTTCACGTGCGATTTTAAAAGTCGAAGCTTCGGTAGGATCGCCCGGATCTGCAGGACCAGTGTATTCCTTAAGCACCACCAGAACTTTCTCCTTGGTGATGTTACGGCTGTTTGCAGTGCCGATAGTCTGGTCAGCCACACGCTCACGAGCGTCTTTAGTGCCTGGCTGTCCCCAGAACTTATAGCGATCTAACTGAACAGTTTGACCAGGTTGACTGGTAAAATCATGAACCACAACGGGTTCAACAGCCATTTCGGCAATATAAGCAGGATGTGGACGGTAAAGCTCTGCCCCAAGAATTTTGGGGAAATCATTATCAATAAACACTTTGGTTTATCCTCCAGTGTTGTCGAACTATTGTTTGGTGAAAGATTTAGACATTGCAAAAATGTCTTATCTGAATAAATTTTAGCAGTCTGTAATTTATTAGACTGTTTCACACATAGCCTTACGTATTAAGGCATTAATTCATCGGACTCAATGTTACCTAAAGTTGCAAGGCCAGCGGCGGCAGCGCCACCAGCCCAATTGCATTAGATCACTCCATTACAAACAATTTGTTTGCAACAGTTTGAGGTTGAGCTTGGTTCAAAAGACGCCAGGCTTCAGCAGGATTTACATCCATTTGATTACTAAAACTTCCCCAGAAATCAGTAGGTTGTTGTGGTGCTGCGGAAGCAGGGGGAGCAGGCATTTGCATGCCAGGCACCATTCCTTGGTTAGTCACTTCCATTTGCTGGGTAGGATAACCAGGAGTTTCCAGCTCGGTTTCAGATTCGTAAACAGGATACGGACCTTCAGGACCAAAAAACTTCAGAGTGTAATCAGATAAAGTATCTGGATTTGTCAAAATCTCGTTATAAGCAAGATTTTCTTGACGCTCATTAGTAGCAAAAGCTGCATACTTTTCAATCAAGCCTGCTGCTTGGGTGCCCCATTCAACGGCGCTGTCGATCATTCCTTCGAGATTTAGAGCGTACTGGTTGAGAATTGCGGGTGCTTCCATTCCGTACGCGTCGATTACTTCCCGAGTCTCTTGACTTAGGTTGTAATAATCCGCTACTTCCTGATTGAATGCTGCCTCCTCCAAGGAGGGATTCAGCGAAGTTTGGGAATAATTGGGCGATAATTCCTGGTTGGGAGACCAGGTCAGCGCTTCCGATTGAGGCGTAGCTTGGGGCGCTGGAGCCTGTTGGTAACCTGCCGGGATAGGTGCTGTCTGCGTCGCTGACTGTTGACCCTGGAACGGGGATTGAACTGGTGCGCTCAGAACGCCCACTACCTTGTTGAATGCTGTCTCCCAGGGGTTCGGAGCCTGTGGGGCCACCGGTTGGGATTGGGGGACGGATTGAGACGGGGCGGATTGGTAGCTGGGGGCTGCCTGTGGTGCTGCTTGCTGGTAACTCGTAGCCACTGGAGCCTGCAGTTGCGGCGTCGGAGCTTGGGGAGCCGGAGCTGCCACGTAATTGCTCGGAGCGACCGCCTGTGGTGCTGGGCTCGTCTGTGGGATCGATTGGACGGTAGCGTCCTGCATAACTCATCTCCTTTTGTAATGCTTCTAATGTTCGATACAGATAAGGAGTTAAATCCAATCTGGGATCTGCAGCCATTGGTAAATCAGGTGACTGCGGGTGGGGAGTCTGCATCATGCCCCCCACAAGGCGAGCGAACTGAGAATATGCACTCTGCAATTCATTCACCATCCTGAATGGGAACCCAGATAACATCTCGGCTCTTTCCTCGTCCGTTTTAGAAGGGAAAAGGTATTTCAGTGCTTCAATGCTATCAACACCTAATTCTTGTAGATTTCTTACAACAATTGAATTGTTAAGAATATCTTGTGTGGTGTCTTCGTAAACAGGACCCAACCAACGCCACTGAATAGTAACGTCACCATCTGGAATTAATCCAGTAACTCCAGGGGGGATTTGTTGAGTTTCAACACAAGCCATCATTAATTGTTTGACTTGTTCCTCATACATTTCCATTGCCTGGAAGTAGAGAGATGCTTCTTCTGAAGAGGCACCTTCACGAAGGTCTAGTGGTTTTTCTAGACCAGCTGCTGCCGCTAAAGAATCACGGAACAATCTTTCTTCTTGAAAGATGATTAATTCTAGACAACGAGCAATGCCATATGTGTAAATTGACTCAGCTTTCTTTTTCGAAGTAGCCGCAACTCTACCAAACAATGATTTGTATTCAGTTGCAGTTACGCCTGCCGAAATTGAAAGTTCATCGACACCTCCAAGGGAGGTTCGAATTTCTTCTCGATATTGACGAGCAAATGAATTTTGATCTCCAGTGATTGCATCAGGGACGATATAACCAACACGATCATTTGGCTCCAAATTTGCAATAACCCTTGGAACTCGAATCTGTCCGTCTACGCCTCTTGCGATTGGATCAGATTTAAACATGGAAGAACTCATTGGAGTTCCCATGCCACGGAATCCAGAATTTGCCGCAATAGAAGGGCGCTGAATTACAGAGTCATCACTTGACTCAAGCAGATCTGTTTTTGGCCTGGAAGAAAGAAGTGTGGGATTGCCAAAGAAGGTGACATTCTTTCTCATTGTACGAATCATGTCGTCATGAGTAACAATATGATTCGCTAAGGCATCAAAATCACCACTACCCTCATGAGAGAATCCTTTTGGATTATTGAAAATCTCAACACAGGGAATAAAACCTAGGCTATTTGCAAATTCTTTAGTCTTTCCAGTATGAGCATGATATTGCGTATCAAAAGTAATTTCCGCGTCTGAGTGTGTTTCTTCAATTGTTTTTTGCTTAATAGATAAACGAATGTATCGCTTGGCCTTGTTTTCTCCATTTAATTGATTGCGCCCATCTGGAGAAAGAGTGGGTGCATCCAAGGTTTGTTGAAAACCTGTGCCATTTCGAACTTTATAGTTATAGATGATTACAACTTCATCCAGTTCGCCATCAATGTTGTAATAGGTACGATATTCATGGCGACGAAAGTAATACAGCCGATAATTGTTAGAAGTCGGACGTACGTAAAAAAGACCTTGTCCATCACAAAGAAAATAATCCCAGATACTGTCTAGTCGAGTGCCAAGTTCATTGTGCTTAACAACACGATCAATAAAATCTTTTCTTTGAGAACCAAAATTATCTTGCGTCGGAAAAAATTCAACACCTTGTCGGATGCCAAATAGACGCATCTGAGCTAAATGACTAGCAACAATGCCAGTATCAATTTGCTGGCCTCCATCACGATTCAAATAAGAATCAACGATTTCTTTTAATCGACCTGACGTACTTCCAGCAGCCATTAACTCTTACGCCCCTTATCTTTATGCATTTTAGCAGCTCTTGCTGCTTTACCTGCTTTTTTTGCAGCTTTAGTATTAGGAACAAATTGTTTTCCTTGGCGACTACCAGCTTGTTTCTTTGCATCAGTCTCTTCTCTTTCTTCTTTGGAAAGAGAAGCCCAAGCTTTTTTAGGAAGATATCGTTTAGTTGTACCGTCTTTTTGAATTGCTTTATCGGCCATTTTTTTGTTTTTTAGCTGCTTTTGCTGCTTTTTCGTATTGATCTTTGGTTTGCCAGTCTTCCTTGCCCCATTTCTTTAAAGCTTTTTGTTTTTTGCTTTCGCCACCTTTGTACCCGCCACCAGCTTCTTTGTATTCCGAAGCAACAAGTTGAGCTTTACGAGCTGACCACTGGCCAGGCTTGCCACCTTTAGAGCCAGCCATAATGCGTTTTTTAATTCGCTCACGCAATTCTGGTTTTGTATATTTCTTTTTATTGCTCATGATACGTATTTATTGACAAAGCCATCAGGAACTGCTTGTCCCATTTGAGGGCCGCCAAACATACTGTTATTCAAAACATTGATTCCACCTGCCTGAGCGAAAGGAAGTTGAGGGCCGGTTCTGCGAAGAAACGTATCTCTTTCGTTGGGATTATCAGTTCCGCGTCCTTTGTTGTAAATTTTTTGTTGCTTCATGTTTTCACGATGTGCAGCAGGATCAATGGCAGGAGGCATTTGGCCGATCATCATTCCTCCCATGTTGCCCACAGCACCAGCAACATTACTGCTACCTGGACTAGGAGGAATAAAATAAGGGAACTGACGGGCACGAGTTTCTTCTACAATGTCACGTCCATTTTGAGGATTGCTTCCAAAAACTCCCATATTGCCAGGTGCACCTGGGACGCCTGCTTGACTACCGTAACGCATTTTTCGTCTTCAACTTTGAACTATTCTAATCTTCGTTAACTTCGTATCCTGCAGCATCATTCAATTTATTTAAGACAATTCCATTTCCTTTGACGTTCCATTCAAGAATATCTCCTTCTGTCCATTGAAGCGTTTCAATGACTTCTTCTGGAAGACAAATAAAAAATTCTCCATTTGATTGTTCTTCAACTTCTATGATGTAACTCATTTTGCCAATAGCTTTTCAATTAGCTTATCAAGCTTATTGTTTATTTGCCTAAAGTTTTCTTGCATCTCTTGTATCTCTCGTATAAAATCCGCCTTTAATACATATTCGACAGGCATACGATTCATTTGCATTTCAATGTCTCCTATTCTTTCGACTTGATTTTTAATACTTGTCGATAAAGCACGCATGCGATCATTGGAACGTTCTAATTGTTTGTTTGCAACCCAGGAGCCAGACGTAACAGCTGATATAACAGCTGTTAAGCCAATTGCTATATATTCAGGTCCCATTGGAAACTACTGCAATTTTAATTCAATAATCCAATTGTAAGCGACCTTTTTTCATTAGTCCGTTTACCAACCAAACCAAAGCGTCAACACAATCATCATGACCGCTAACTCCAAAATTAGTTAGCTCTTCATACATAGCAGTAAAGCTTCTGAACCGATTGAAAATAATTTTTCTGTCTTCGAACATGCCCATGATTCCACGGAACCTGGCAAGTTTATCGGCGCGGAATCCTTTGACTGGATGCCAATTTAAATTGTAAAGGTTTTCATTCTGGAGGCAAACTCTTTTGAAATCAGACTCTAAAGAAGCTTGGTATTGAACTGCTTCACTCCAGATTTCACATGTTGAATAAGTTGGATAGTAGTTACCGTTTTCATCTTGACCCACGACAGACCAATCATTTAAAAGTTCTTTTAAAGCGTCTAGCTTTTCTAGGTTCCCCATGACACGTATGCGTCGATAATCAATGATGTGAATAGTATCTCCAATACGACCACCAAGAACCATGACAGTGTAATCATTTTTTTCCTTTGTTCCAGCGGAAAGATCAACGCCTATACCTAAGATATCAAATTCCGTAGCAATTTCAGCTTTAACAATTAGCTCTGGCGCAAGAGACAACTCGTTCTGTCGAACGATTTGATTCATGTACTGAAAACTAAAAGCAATCGGTGCCTGATGTTTTTTCTGTTTTAGGTACTCTAATGACCACATTTCTGGCCAGTATGATTTCTCTTCTCCTGTTTTTGCGTCGTTATAGATTGCAGACAAAATAATCTGTATCCAATTGTTTTGTTCATTAAACGTTGTTGCATGAATATCATCATGCCTAAAACGAGTACCAAGGCAAATGGCTCGGCCACCCTCAAACATCGTGGGAGCAATCACTGCGTTCCAGTTATCTTGCATTTGTCTGCGAATATCAGGATTCGCAATGTCTGCTGCAGATTTAATTGCGTCATCAATCATTACAAGATGAGAACGCTTAGATGTCACTGAGCCTTTAAGGCCAGCTGCGCAAAGTGTAAACTGCTCATCAGCGGTAGTATCAATGCCAGCAAATTTATGGTCAATTGACCAATACTCATTGCTTGTGACATTTTTCATTAAACGTACAGTAGGAAAAACCTCCTGGTAGCGTTTGCTTTCAATAATGCGTTTGATGGTTGCAGATTTAGAACGTGCAATATCAACGGTGTAACTCAAATATAAAATTTGCAAGGGCATCTTTGCCGTGGTATGAATACCAATAGCCCATGCTGTTAACAAACCTAAAACAGTTGATTTGGCTGAACCCCTTGGACCCAGTAAATCAATATTCGGCCCAGCAATTTTAATTAAGCATGAACTATCTTCATTTGTAACAAACTGTCTATTCCATTCTTTATGGTGATCTGCTGGAGGTTTATCAGCTACGTACTCACAAAAGAAACCAAAATCTTCTTGTGCTCTCCTTAATTCATCTTGATTCTTTCGTGGCTTAAGGCTTTGCTTTCGAGCAGCAGCAATAGCATTACGCCTATAAGCAAGATGTTGATAAGAAGGCACAAGTAGTATTCAATTCTTAATTAAATACTACCTTATTTACGTCCTCTAGGAGTACCTGGAGATTCATTACGGCCTCGACCGCCTTTACTCCTGGCCACTTCTTGTCCGTCTTTACCTTTATTATCTTTAAATTTCTTTGCAGACTTAGCCGCTTTTAATCCTTTCTTTGCAGATTCTTCTGCCTTAGTCCCTTTGTCTTCTTTTTCGGAATCTTTTTCATCAGATTTACCGACTTTTTTCTTGAAGTATTCAAGAAGCTGTGGAGGCATTTTACCTTTTGCCATGATCAAACCCGTCCTCTAGCTTCACGACGTGCACGACTAGCTTTGCGTTCTTTCATTTTTGCGCGAAGACGTTCACGTTTTTCGGCATCGCGAGGACCACGGGGTGTCCCAGGGGTTTCATTACGTCCTCGACCACCACGGGACATAGCTGTTTCTTGGCCAGAGCCTTGCATATCTTTATGTGTCAATAGTAATATTTTAAATCAGTTTATTCTTCTAGTTGCATTTTTGCCCAGACAGACATCGTTGCTGATTCCAAAGGAATTTCAATTGGATCATCTTTAAAGATTACCATTAGTTCACGAATAGCTCTATCTGCCCCTGCCATAAGCAAACCTTTGCGATCTTTATTGCTAGTAAATTCTTCTACTTGTGCAATAGTCCCACGTAATTCTCTTTGCATTTGAGCAATACGTGCAACACCTGCATCACGTTTAACTATTTTATTTTCAATATCTAGACGAAGCTTACTGATATCCTCTTGCATTGCATTAATTTCATACAAGAGTTTTTTGCGATGATCGGGTTTTGGATGATTTAAAATAACCCACGCATTGCAATCTGCAATGCTACCTTTATAACCCAAAAAACGAGCAAACAAATATGTTTCAATAACTGAGTAGTTATCAGCAGCAAAAGAAAGAAAAGACTCTTGATCGGCAGAATCAAGATTGTCAATCCAATAATCAAAAAGATCAGAATCGACGTGCCTTCTGGGCTTGGGCGTAGTCTCTGGCTTCGTCCTTTTCAGCGAAGTCTTGCTGTTGTGCAGCAGAAGTTCGTTGCTCTGATGCTCCTTTGCCAATGGTTTGTCGCTCTTGGTCACCAGCAGTCTCCATTTTCTTTTTGCTGAACTCGTAAGCAACGCCTGCTGCTTGGCGATATTTATCT
>MDSW01018694.1_pt1 | contig 29973 bp, 28 predicted proteins | sample 811171 | NCBI WGS metagenome assembly MDSW01 (sample SAMN05326641, study PRJNA326480) | marine metagenome | isolation source: seawater | place: Atlantic Ocean: North West | collected 2012 | reverse complement strand
ATGCGCACGGTCCAATAAAAATTTCTTGTTGTAAAATTTTTCTAATGATTTAGGTTCACCGCCTTTACAAGTCATATTATATAATTTGTAACTGCTTCCTTCTCCTTTTATCTTAATTACGCCAGAAGGAGGGACGTTAGTTTTATTCGTATAAATGATATTTCCATCAATCGAGTAAGTTAAGATTTCATTAAAATATTTAATAATTAGGTTAAAATTAACACCTTGTTTTATATGATCAGAAACTTCTCCAATTCGTTTGCTTGCTCCTAATGAAGCACCTTGTAAAAAAATTCCGCTCTCACCTTTATTATTGACTACTGATAATGAGTTAGGGCCAAAATTTATTATGACAAATCCATCAAAATCAGTAATGCTCATCTCTATTTCAAGCTCTAAATCCTCACCTTCTATTGCATTCATAGATGATAAAGAAGACCATCTCTTCTCCGCCTCAAGATATCCCGTATTACTGGTATCAAAAGCACGAATATTTAAATCTAAAGGATTACCCTTTTTAATGAAGATAATTTCTTTCTGTGGAGAATTATGGGAACAAGAGATGAAGAGAAAAATCGATAATAATAATAGGGTGATTCTCTTGTGTGTTATTTCCATAGCAGTCTGTAATATAAATAAACTATTCGATAAAACGTATCGTCTTTATAATGTCAAATCCAAGACAGTTTTTCGCAATTAGCAAAAGAAACTAACTATGAAAGTTAAAAATAGTTTTATAGAAATGGAGAAGACAATTATTTATTACTCAAGAGTTATATAATCAATTAACAATGAAAATCTTTCTTCGGTCTTATTACCGATCAATATTCCAAATTCCGAAATAAAATTTCCGTTGAAATTATCCATTCTAAGATTTCTGCCTCGGAATTGAGGTATCATTGAAGAGAGCGGAACTTTTATCACATTCCAAGTATTAGTCACAAAAATCTTTTTAGTATAAGAATGTCTATCGTAAGAGCGGGATTTTATTCTTATTTGATAATACTTATTATCTCCCTTTACTTTTATTTTTATGAATTGGTAATTCCGTACATCAATTTTTTTATTTCTAAATCTTATGGAGCTGAAGCCGCCATAATTTCTTAGAGAAATATTACCAGTAAATACCCCATTACCTTTTTCATCCAATTTTAAAGAGCCATAGGATTGACCACCCATGACATTATCATCAATGACGTACCAACCCTCAAGATTTGAATTTTCTTTGAAATCATATATCATGTTCGCACTCAAGTAAGATGTTGATGAGAAAATTAAATAAAATATAAGCCTTGGGAATTTTTTTATCTTATTCATGTCAGGAAAAAATAAATTATTTATTTAGCTTCAGGAATTTTCTTGTTATCCAAAATCCAGAAAAATTAAAAATTAAATCAAAAAACTTATTCACCCAACTTTCGCGAGCCCAATTGTAATGTACAAAAAGCTCAATTATTTCCCAGGAAATAGATAGTATCCAGATGTGTTTCATTTTTACAGCGGAAACTAATGACAGAAGACTATATTCTATAAAATGCAGCAAGCTATAATAATTTACAGGATCACTAAAAAAATCACTAGGTTTATGAAATTCTAACACTTGCACTTTTCTACTAAATATCGATTATTAATTAAAAATATCTTTTTTATTGACCTCAATAATTTTACCGAATTTAGATAGTTGCTCCATATCTATTTTATCTTTATTACCAACGATTGTTATGGTAATAGGTTTATCGAATATATAACTTTTATAAAAGTTAATTATATCCTCAAATTTTGTGTTAAGATAGACTTCTTTTTGAGTTTTTCTGGGGTCAAGTTTAAATCCTTGCTGCTTCCATTTTTTTACACTGAGGCTAATACCTCTAAAGTTAGGTTTTGATGAATTTAGAGATTCAAGAAGACCGGACTTTATTCCTCCCACACGATTTGGTTTTTCTGGCATATTTACCAATAGGTTTACATATGCCTGAATAGCATCATTTGTTTTATCAGCCTGAGTGCCAATAAAACCTTCAAATCTTCCTGATTTCTCAAAATAATAGGGCCTACGATATGTTCCTCTTGCTGAATATGCAAGAGACCTGAACTCTCTTATTTCTTGAAAAACAAGGCCAGACATACTGCCGCCAAAATATTTATTAAATACATTTGATTTATGCCTATCAGTTAAATCCATTACTTCACCATCAATGATAATATAAATTTGACTTTGAACAGCTTTTTTATCATCGTACAAATAAATTGTATTTGTATCTTTCAGCTTCTTTTCCCAGCTCATTGGCGATTTAGATTTTCTTAGTTCTTTATGCAATATAAAATTGTTTTGGACAGAACTCTTAACCGCTTCTTTGTTCAACGTCCCAACATAAAACACACTTGTTTCAACCATCATAGCATCTTTTATTTGATTCATTAAAATTTCATCATCCATATTCTTAACGTCTTTGATCGTTGCCCTAGTTAAGTAATCAGAATTTTCTCCCCATATTGCGTATTGTTTTAAAGCATCTCCTTTTACAGATGATTCTCGAGATTCGAATCTTCTTTCCAAAGTACTTCCCTGAATTAGTTTTTTCAGCTTTTTTTTATCATTTTCTCTAACTTTCATCGTCTTTAAAAAATTTCCAGCAATATTCATTGTTTCATCAAAGTACTTATCAAAACCCTTTATGTTGATTCCAGAATAATTCCCGTCGCTGAAAAAATCTACAGTGGCACCAATTTTTTGTAGTTTTTCTTTTAGTTGGTTGAAGTCAAGTTTTTCACTCCCAATCATTCCCACCAACTGGGCAGCGTATGGGAGTTTATTATTCTCATAATTACCAATGCCGTATTCAACTCTTACAGAAAATATGGAGTTTACAGGATTAGTGTTGTGATAGAAATTGAAATTTTCAAAAAGTTCCTCATGATAAATATCTTTTTTAAAGTCTATAAAATCATTATTTATATCGTCTGATTGTATTAGATCTAATTCTTTGGCGTAAGAGGAGGACATTTCAGAATTTTCTGGTTTTACGGGATCAAATGATGGTTTGTCTACCTTATCCTTTTTGGGGAACCCAAATGTTGATCTGTAAACTAAATAATTATCCTTGAAATATTTGTTGGCAACCCTAATTATATCCTCCTTTGTCACTTGCTGTATTTTATTTGGATAATTCGCAATATCTTCCCACGATCGGTCATTTAATATCATATCTAAGGCATAATTCAGTCTTCCGGAAACATTTTCTAATCCAGTTTCATGTTCCTTAATTATTGTAAGTTTTATTGATTGTAAATATTCATCACTGAAATCTCCGTTTTTTACTTTCTCAATTTCTTCTATAACTACATTTTCCGCTCCTTTAAAAGTTTGAAATACTAATTTGGGAATAAATAAAAATCCCATGGCTCCATGATCAGCTCCTCCAAGTCCAGTGACAGCTGAAGAACTGAGCAATTTATTTTCAATACTTAGTCGATCCAGTAGACCAGTGGAGGCGCTATTATTAAATAAGTTTCTAATGATATCAATCGTATAATTATCTTCATGCCTTGGTTTAGGCATCCTAAATCCAATAATACCAAATCTAATAGGTGTGAGCCTTTTTGTGACAACTTCTCTACCATTAAAAGGTTCTTCATCAATATTGACAAAGCTTGGTTCTGGACCAGGTTTTAAAGTACCAAAAGTCCTTTCAATTTTAGGTTTAACAGATATTGAATTGAAATTGCCCGCAAGTAATAAGTACATATTATTTGAAACATAATATTCATCAAAGTATTCTCTCATTTTTTTGATAGAAGGATTTTTTAAATGTTCTTTTGTTCCAATAATGTTTTGTTGACCGTAAGGATGTCTTTTGAAGAAATTTTCAAAAAACTTTTCAATTACAATTCTAAAAGCATTATCCATTGACCTGTTTTTTTCCTCATATACAGTCTCCAACTCCGTCTGAAATAATCTAAAAACAGGGTTTTTAAATCGATGACTATTTATGTCTAACCATTTAGAAATTTGATGAGATGGAAACTCGCTTACGTAGGCAATAACATCGTTACTTGTAAATGCATTTACACCAGTACTGCCAAACCCTTCCATTAATTTATCGAATTCATTGGGAATAGCGTATTTTGCGGCTTTTGTACTAAGTCTATTAATGTTTTTTTGAATATTTAATCTCGTTTGTTCATTTGAAGTTTTTCCGAGGTCTTCATAATATATCTCTATACTGTCTAATAAAACTTTCTCAGCTTCATAATTAACGGTACCAAGCTTATCAGTACCTTTGAATAACATATGTTCTAGATAATGCGCTATACCGGTTGCGTCTGCTGGATCTTGTTTTCCGCCACCCTTTACAATCAAAGCTCCAGCTATGTTCGACGCATTTTTATCTTCATTTAGCATTACGGTGAGTCCGTTACTTAACTTATAAACCTCGATTCTAAAGTTGTCACTAGCAAAACAAATTCCTGATAAAAAAACTAAAAAAAATAAAAAGCGCATAATTTTTCTCTTTTTGTAAGTTGTAAATAATTCAAGTTTGAGCAAATAGTTCTTTTTTAATTCATTTATATTACTGGCTAATCTATTGGAATGATACATTCGGTGTCAGAATTCTTTCCTATCAACAAATTGCTAAAAATGAAAGCCAATTTTGAGATTAAAATCCGGACCAAATTCTTTGCTCCCATTTTCTATTGGTACATCAGGTGTTGACTCATCATCATCATCATCATCGAGCCCCATATACTTGATGTCACCATCTTTGGGATCATTATGGGTGTAACCCACGCCAAAATCTGGTTCAATAAAAAATCGTTTATTTAAAAACGGTAGTTTATATTTGTAACCAATTACCAGAGAGGGGTTGTACACAAATGTGTTTACATCTGTCCAATCTGAATTTTCTTTTTTGTGTCCCCAGACATAATTGAGCAAACCAAATTCAGCTTGCAAAAAGAATCCGTTGGCTCCTTCTTTCCTGTAAATTCTATATGATGCTTTGAGTCCACTAGCTCCCTTAAATCCATATGAATAATCTTCAATTATATCTACATCATCATAAGATTCTTCATAGCCAAAAGTTCCAAGCATGATTCCATACTCCTTTTTCCCATTTTCAATAATTTTACCGTACTCAGCATGAATGAAACCAAAAGCAGCCCATAGCGCACTTACTCCTAAAGTATTGGTTTTTAGATTTACTGGCATTGTTTTATTGGTATTATTCTGACCTAAAACAAATGCAAGTAAAAAAAATGTTGTGATAATGGGAATTTTTATTTTCACTTGACCGATTTCCTTTTTTAAAATGCAAAAAATATATATAATAGACCAAAACATAAATTAATAGCATTAATATTTAATATAAATGTTTTTTAAAACTTAAAAAAGGATTAGGATTATTAGTGTATCATCTACTTACCATCAAATCATGAGGTATTTATGGCTATAATTATTGGGACTTAGATCATAGAATATATCAGTAGGGGTAAATTGTTTTTATCATAAAAAATTAAGGATTACGCTAAATAAAGCAATCATAAAAATAGTGCATTAAAATAATTGATCTTAATTTTTATAGATGAATGTTTTAAAAGTCAGCTACAAAGATATAAATGCGCCAAAAAAGTTTACTTCTTCTTTACGAGAGACAGGATTTAGTATCCTTACCGACCATCCAATTGATCCTGACCTTATAAAAAAAGTATACAAAGAGTGGTCACTTTTTTTTAAGGATAATCGAAAAGTAAAATATCTATATGATCCTAAAAATCAGGATGGTTATTTCCCATTTAAATCAGAGAATGCCAAAAATAGTTCTATAAAAGATCTAAAAGAATTTTTTCATTTTTATCCTTGGGGTAAATATCCAAAAGAGCTAGGGGATAGGACTCTGAGTTTGTACAGCCAGCTTATAGAATTGAGCTCTATTCTTTTGAGTTGGATTCAGAGTCAAACACCAAAAAATATAAGATCACTTTTTTCTATATCGCTTCCAGAAATGATTAATGGAACTGAAAATAACTTGCTGAGAATAATTCACTATCCTCCACTTGATGGTACCGAAAATAAACAAGCAATCAGGGGATCTGCACATGAGGACATTAACTTGATAACCGTGCTTGTGGCAGGTACTCATCCAGGACTTCAGGCAAAAGATAATAAAGGTAATTGGCATGATGTTTCCTGTGATACTGGGCATCTAGCAATTAATGTTGGTGATATGCTACAAGAGGCCTCAGGTGGCTATTTCCCCTCCACAACACATCAGGTAATAAATCCAGGAAATAATATTAAGAACGAAAGTCGTTTTTCAATGCCACTGTTTTTACATCCAAGAGGAGAAGTTGTTTTGTCTAAAAAATACACAGCAAAAGAATATTTAAATCAAAGACTCAGAGAAATAGGGTTAAAATAAGTTTGAAAAAAACACTAGTTGATAAACATTTTCATTAAATATTTTTTTTAACCATAATTAAAATTAACTTTTTTAAATAGCACCCCCATCATAACCAAAATGTTTAATGCAGAAATCTCTTACATGGGTGTTATCAACTCCTTTGCAATAAACTTGTAAATATATGTTATCAACTAGCCATAATGAAAATTGGTCTAAATCACCTTCCTTCCTTGGTATACCTTTTTGATTGAGATATTCCTTATTTAAAGCTAATTGATTCAGTTTAGTCCATTCACGAAATACTATTTCGATAAACTCAATTTGGTTCCAACCTTCATCGAGTATTTCTTTAATTCGATCATAACCTATATTTTTATAATTTTTTGACATCATCCCTCATTCTTCGTTATCTATTTTTTTCTAATCTTTAGTCAAATCTAACTAAATTTTTAAAAAATAACATTTAAATGCAATGATGATCATTGACAAATGAGAGGGTAAGGTATTTGATAAAATTATAAGAAAATTATTTTGAAACATTTGTGAGGTTATGTAGTACTATTATTACCAAGACAAATAACGGGCGGTAAAATATTTAATACTAGTTCCTCTAATTGCTGCCCGTTCCTCCAAAGGATAGTAGTAGTTTACTAATTAGACTTTGAAAAACATCCCTTTAAGGTATTTTAACAATTTATTTTGAAATTAGTTGTATTTATTTATTATAATTTAATTATGAAGTATATAAAATATATTAAAGAAGCGTTTTTTGTTTTAATTGTTATTTATATGTTGGTAGGTATGCGAGAGAATCTTACCTTAATAAATCAATTGAAATATGAAAATGAGCGAAATAGAGAAAATCTATATCAGACAAATTTAGTAATTGAAGAGATGCAAAAGAGATGGGAAGATAAACTTCTTGGTAAAAGCTACTAAGTTAATCATTCAAGCAATATGGCCTAATAGAAATTCGATAAAGCCATTATTACTATTTTAATTTTACTCTAAGAAACCTCAATACCCAACCAGTCTTCAAATCAAAACTTGATTTTGATTAAGACAGTTAATGCTGTCACTTTATTAATCTAATATCTATAATATGAGCATAAACAATTTTGGTGATAATTTGTTTTCCCTTCAGAGCTTTTATTGATATATAAAAACTAATAAATGAAAGTTAGTAAATTTTAAAAATCTAAGATATCTTTCACCTATTTTATGAGCAATCCTTTCTGAACACTGACACTTTTATCAGACTGGAGCGAAATAAAATAAAGACCGCTAGGAAAATCTTTAGCATTCCATTCGATACTGTGATAACCTTCCTGCATTACTCTCCCAGATAATAAAGTAGCCACATTATTACCCAGTATATCATAAATGTGTAAAGATAAATCAGTATCTGAAGTACTCCAAAAGGATATTGATGTAATTGGATTAAATGGGTTCGGGTACACCTTCGTTAAAGTGAAATCTATTGCGCCCACGTCTTTTATTATTTTGAGTGAATTTGGGTTAAGAAAAACATCATAAGTAAGAGATTTCATCGCATATTCATGATTAACGGGCCAAATATCTAAAGAAATTATTGTTGTCGATTCATTTATGATAGGTTCAATCGAAATGGTGAATTGTTGTTTCGGGGGGATTGTCAAAGTATCTCTAATTATTCCGTTGAACCAGTCGTTTGTACTGTTTAAGGAATAAGCGTACAATTGATTATATCCACTATGGTTTTCTATATTAAATGAGATACTTGAAGAAATATCATTTAGAACTATTCCCTCAAGACTATCACCATCTATAACAATAGTATTGTAGTGATTGAAGGTTGCGCTAAACGCATTTGGGTGAATATCTGGTACTAAAAAGGATCTATACCAAACTGTTGAAGGGTTTGTTGCGGTTCCTTTCCATATTATTTCACCTTGGGGTGTTACTTCAAGCACACTTGACTCACCTTCATTAAGGCCATTTCCAAAAGTATAGATATAATAATTTCCATTGGGAAGGTACTGAGCACTACCCACACCACTTCCGTATAAATTATGAGGAAGGTCAAACTGCCAAACAGTCTCGCAGTAGCTATTATCGATTACCCTTATTCTCCTCACTCTGCTTGTTGGATAAACATCATTTAATAGCATGTCGCTTAAATTACCATTATCAAAAAATAGTAAGTCTCCATTTTCTAAAACTTGTACATGGTGCTGCCAACTAAATTTTAATTCAGTACATATATTTTCATCACCAGTGTTATAAGCGGGAGGCAAACCCATATTCCAAATTATTTGTCCAGATGGGTAATCAATTTTACTTATCCTTGATAGATGACGAAAAGATACATATATGGCGTTCCCTTCAACATCAAAATCAAATGCATTTGTATGTAACCAATCATAGCTTCCTGCAGTTAACCAACCATTAAGTGCATTTAACCAGGTTCCTCCATAAATATCGTAATCATTCATGCTGAAATGTTCAAAGGGATTCCAACTCCAAACTTCCTCTTTTGTATATTGATCAAATTCAACTATTCGATGGGCATACCAAGGGTATTCTTCAGTTTCTCCATCTGCAATGTACCCGAGATTTTGAAAGTCTGAAACCCAGTTTCCTCCATGGATTACACCAGTTTGAACTATTCTATCTAATCCCATGTAATTCCCATTCGGAAGTTGTTTAAATTCATGTGAATCTAATGAATATCCATCTGGCGTAGTCCATACGTCCTCGTTTCTGTAATTAAATTCAATTCCAGCTTGGTTGAATCCAAAAAGTTGTCCATATTCGTTTACATGGTTCATGAAAAGATTTTTATAGTTCCAAATTTCTTTTCCGTACTTATCAATTAAAACTGTTGCAGTGAACGGAAGCCATTGACTGTAGAGATAAAATCCCTCCTGGATAAGACTTGTGTCAATTATCTCGATATTTAAATCAATATTTACCGACTCATTTACTCTAAACATTGATGTGCCAATCCATCCTCCAAGCGAGTCATCTAAATATTTAGGTCTTACCCTCCAAAAATATTCTTTTCCCCAATCAAATAAACCACTTTTATCAACGAACACTGTATTTTGTACTTCAATATCCAAAATAGTCTCTTGTTCTATATTTAAGGCCTGAAGATTATAGCCAACAGCATTGACCTCCTGTTCCCATTCAAATAACACATATACATAATCTATTTCTTGACCATTTGCAGGGTTTATCAAATCTGCTTTAGATGTCGAAGCAACTAAAATAAAAGCAAGAAAAATTTTGTTCACATTAAAGGTATTTATAAAAAGTTAATTGAAAAACAAAAAATAAAAATATTTTTCTAATTGATTCATAGACAATCTGATAATTAATCAGAAATTATAAGCGCATTGGGAACCTATTATCGTTAATGTAAAAAATCTAATGAAATAAAGGGGTATAAGGTTATTCAGAAAAGAAATTCCTCACAAAATCCCGTTGAGTTTGATTTATCGAATGCTGAGTATTACCTTTTAGATGGACTACTTTATCTTGCAGATATGAGTATTTAAAAACAGATGTGTTACCAATCTGTACTCCAGTTGACAAGACACTTCCTTCATAGCCCTGATTTTTAGCAATAAGATATATCGCAGTTTCAGCATTTAAAAAATTTAGTCCCACTGTTGACGCGCCACCCGCGTAAGGAATAATTGGATCATTATTATTACTGATACTTACATACTTTCTGGTACTTAGTGGATTTTCTGTTTCATCATATCCACAGAAAGGCAATGAAGGATCAGTTGCATCTCCAATCTTATAAAAATTATCTTGATGATATTGTGGTTCATTGAGATGAGAGACAATTGCAACAACGATATCGATTCCTTCATTTTTGTTCTCAATAAATACACTATTTGCTAATCCTGCACCATTTGAAAGTCCCAGAACTCTAATTTTGTTTGGATTCAAATTAGGATATTCTTGCAAAATTATTACAAGTTCATTTATCATTTCAATATCAGGAGCGTTGCTTTTTTCATCACATAGATTCCAACTGTTGCGATATCCTGTTGGGGCAACCAAGATATGATCATTCAGAAAGTTTGAGAACTCACTAATGGTTTGAAGACCATTACCTCCATTACCATGGAGAAGAATACAAGCAGGATATCCATCCTTGGGCATACTTTTAGTTGGTACTTTTACATGTATGGGAAATGAAAATCCATTTGGTTCTTCATACCAAGTTTTTTCAATGTGGATTAAGAATGTTTCATTATTAATCTGATTATTTTTATTGTCACACCTAGTAAAGAAACCAAGTATTAAAAAAGACGTTAAATATATTTTATTCATAGTTTTCTTAAATTAAATATTTAAAATAATTACTAATATTCTTTTCAATGCCTAGCCTACATATCCCACCATGGCCATAAGAACCAATTGACTTATAAATGAGTGAAAATTCATTTTTTACTAAATTTTCTTCAAACTCTTTAAAAAATTTCTTAGCCCAATGTTTTTATAATTAATAATATTGCTATGAAAAGTAGGACCACACCGATTGAGCGATCAATGGTTCCTGCATTGGCTCTTAATGTATTAATGATTGGAGTGCCTGCTAAAGCAATAGCCACTAAAACGTACCATGCTGCATCTATGATTCCAGCCATTATAGCCATAATGAAACGGCTAGGATTATCTATATCTGGACTGATAAATTGGCTAAAAACAGCAACCATAAAAACAAGAATTTTAGGATTTAAAAAGGATATCATAAAACCCTCTATAAAACCCCTTCGGCCACTATCTTCATATTTTTCAGATAGATCTGATGTATTGAAAGAAATCATATCAAAAGCTAACCAAATCAGAACCAATGCCCCAGACCATTGCAATAAATTGAAAATTTGTTTATTTGCTAATAGTAAAGATGACAAACCCATCACCGCAATAAATGAATAAACTGTTATTCCTAGGCCATGTCCAACACCAGTCATTACTCCTTGTCTGCGTCCTCCAGCAATGGTATTTCTTAGCACCACTACTAAACTGGGGCCAGGTGATATAGCACCCATCGCACAAACAAATGATAGCCCTATAAGTGATTTTATATCCATATTTAGCTTAGAATTAGTATTATTTAATTAAAATACTAAAATAATAAAAAATAACCTTTCATAAAAAACGTAAAACCTCTGAGTCATACTTCATTTGATCATAATCAATAAAATAAATTAATGATAAATATAAGTTGAGATTAAAAGTGAGCACCTATTTTTGGGTTGATATTTGAAAAATAATGATCAAATAAAATTAGGCGAGCAATAAAAATCCAAACAATGTAAAAAGACTTTTGCACAAAATATATTTAGTCAGTTTGAATCATAGACAAGGGTAATCAGTTTATTAATTTTTAAATCAAAGGTTGTTATTAACAGATTTTGTTTGGTCAGTTGTGTTATCCTTGCAGGAACGTATATATCCTTTTTTTCGCTGTAGAACATTATAAATTTTCCATGAGGTAGAAATTCCCATGATCCTTTCACCTTTTTACCGTATAGCTTCTCTTCTTTTTGGTTATTTTCCTTAAAAATATAGTAATCTTTTCTTCGTTTTTTTTCAACAGGAAAACTTTGTCCATCAATAATATAATTTTTTAGTCTCCATTTTGTATTTAAAAGATTCTCGTAGATAATATCTTGAGCTTCAGAAAATGAAAAAATCAATATTAATGATATAATGGATATTTTTTTGATAATTAGACTCCTTTTTAGTTTTACAATAAATTTGTAATTCTGGCTAAGATAATCTATTTGTGATACCTTACTTTAATAAATGTAATTACTAAAAGTTTGAAATGTCTATAACTAAATGTAGACAATGAGTTGCCTAAAATTATTTTGGTGTGCTAAATATTTTTTAACCTTTTTATTCTAGTAAAGTGAGAATTTGATTATCGTATCATTAGTTTAAATAGAAATACTTTTTCAACCATTATCAAATACAATCAACATCAAGTTAATAAAGAAATAGACTAAGTTTTAGGAATCAATCATCTAATTCTTTCAAGGATAAAAATTATTTCCAAATGCAGGGAATGGTAATATCCCCATAAAACCAATCTGTTTATATTTATTATCATTGATATAGTGATTATCGGTGCAAAGGATGATAGGAATAAAGCCCAGACCACCCCAATATTTAGTTCTTTGATATTTGTTACCCTCGGCGAAAACAAAACCCTTTCCTGTTCCCAAGGTAATCAGATTCCAAAAGTTTAAATTTAAATCTATATACGTAAATGAATCACCGCTGGCATATCTTTTCCCAATTGAACTGCCGAAAAATAAATAGCCTGGAGAATCATGTTTGTATGGACCGATTAATACAATTGATGGACTAATTTGAATATCAATATATACAGTTTTATTTTCAGTTTTTCCTATTTGAATTCCAAGACTTAAATAACCCCCAGAAAAACTGCTTTCTGAAGGATTTTCTGCAGTAATTGGATAGAGTGACAGTAAAAATAAGAAATAAATAGTATTCTTTTTCACATTTTAATCTAACAATTATCAAAGAAACAAAAAACCTAACCAAATGTTAGGCATAATGTTTTAATAGAAAATTTATATCATGGTAGACCAATATATTAATAGTGGCAAGGTGTAGGATAATTTATTAAGGAACTTTTTTGATCTTCGTTCCCAATTCTTTTTAGGTTTTGGTGGTAAGATTTTCCAATTATTATCATTAATTAGGAAAATGGTTGTATTTTTTATTTCTTCATTTACTTTAATCATATTAAAGCTACCACCAGTCAATCCACACAATGTAATTGTGATTGGAGTAAATATCATTGCCCCATAGACAATACCTATCAATTCTTTATATTCTAAATATGAATACAATGTTGTAGCCGCGCCAACGCCAAACCCAATAACGCTACCAATAGCAAATCCAGTTTTAAAGTTTTTAAGATTACTTGTAGTTGCTTTTGTTTTAATTGCTTTTATTGAATCTTTTAAAACTATGAACCTATTGTTTGTTTCAATATTGTTTAAAAAAATTTTATTATTCGAAACATTAAATAATTCACCTTGAATTAACTGCTCGTCATGGTTGTGATGAATTACTAATTCATTACCGTAGGGAATAATCGCTACGCGGTTTCCAATCTTTAGTTTTAATCCCTCTTTATTGGATCGAGCATTGGAGGTGCTGAAAAAAAGTATGACTATTAATAATTTTTTCATTATTTTCTAAATGACCTATTATTTCTTTATAAAAAAATTATCAGATTAAACAAGGCATTCAATATATTATGTCAAAACAAACAATATTAACTATCTTTTTTTCAGTTAGCATAAATCAAGCCAACAACTTTGAAAAAATAGCATTAGTAGTCTATAACAACAAAGAATATAAAAGAGTTAACTCCAACGAATTAGTTATCGTCAATGACTCATTAAGAATTTTTAAAGGTATTGATATGAATAATAAAAAAGTATTGTTCAAAACTAAGGATGACCTAGATAAATCTATAATAAGTTTTGAAAAAATACGAACATTACGGTATCAGAAAAAGAGCTTACAATTGAGGACTACTGGTGCAATTGTGGGCTCTGCAATCTATGCAGTTTGGGGATATTTACAATCATCAAATAGCTATGAAAACTATGGTGAGGAAAATGGACAAAAAAATAATATTTTAATTTTTACGATTGGTGCAAGTGCGTTTGGAGGTGTGCTTGGATATACTATCAGCTATCCTTTTCAAGTTTTGTATAATTCTTGGAAACCTATTTGGAGTGAAAATATTATTATTGATAAATCTAATTGGCGAATTCTATAAATTTTTTACATTGATGATTTAATGTTGGTCTTATTTTAAGAGTACCATTTTCTTAGTTTGACTGAATTGGCCTGCCTGTATGCTCATGAGATAAACACCTGCTGAGACTGGCTGACCTTGATTGTTTGTAGCGTTCCATTGTATGGATTTAAAACCGGCTGTCTGTTTACTTCTAAGTAGTGTATTGATTTTTCTGCCTACCATATTGTAAATGGTAATGTTGACAAGTTCATCTTCTGGGAGACTAAATGTAATAGTAGTTATTGGATTAAAGGGATTTGGGTAGTTGTCATACAACCTAAAGTCTTTCAGTGAATTACTTAAATTTGAAATGCTCAGATTTTCAGCACCGCCAGACCAGTATATATTATCTAAGGCAAAATCACAAGAGTTTCCATTCACCTCTAATATGACAAATCCATAACTTAACATTCTAAGGTCAATAGATTCTCCTCTTATATCACCTACTGGTATTGAGGCTTGTCCCCAATTACTATTTCTCTCCAAACCATACATTGTTTGATAAGATGGGAAATCAACATAAGATTGATTTCCCCAGGAATCAATTATCCCAATTTTAAAAGATATATTTTCAGGTATTTTTATATTAAAGTTTAAATGTCCCGCTGAAAATCTAAATAGATTGACGGGTTGATAAGACATAATTCCTGCTCCAAACCATCCTGAGCCGTTAGTACTCCATGATATCCCATTGTTTCCCTCGTATGGGTCAATATTTCCTTCTTCCAGAGTGCCCTCCCATACATAGATCTCTGAATCTAAACTCGTAGTAAGCCCATTAACCGTAGGAGTCAAGTCTGTAAAAATACCAAAATTGCCGGCTTGAGGTGTAGGTGGCCCCTCATTAACCTCTCCGTGCTCATTCCATTTCATGACCTTAATATAATCCACAAGCATTTTAGCTGGGAAAGGCATGGATACTTGCGACCCACTACCAGGGTCTCCTAAAGAGTACGCATCAGTAAAATTGCCACCAATAGCAAAATTGGCAACAAAATAAAATGGCGAATTAAATTCGCTAGATATACTGTCAATATTAAAAACATCTGCATACAGAAAATTTTCTATGTCATTATCAATAATACTAAAAAGAATACTATCGGGGTTCCAATACAAGCGATATTTGATAAACCTCTCAGTTAAGTTTTCGTAATTGTAATATGGTCTGCAAAAATCATCATCAGGATCCCATGATACACTTGCGGCACCCGTGGGATTGTTAGGAACAAGAGCTTCATTTGCGTAAAAGATTGCATTAGCTCCAACTACTTGATTAACCGTAGAATTATTTAATCCGTTACCACCATTATGTTCATCATGCAAATCTCTAAATGCTTGTTTCTGACCCATCTCCATCATATCTATTTCACCATTTTTGGGCCAGGTTAAGTTAGATAATCCGTTAAGCCAAATTGCAGGCCATCCACCAACTTTTATATTTGGAATTAAAACTCTTGTCTCAATAATTCCATATTTAACACTTACTTTGGATTTTGTATTTATTCTCCCTGATGTATAGTTTAGACTGTTACCCCATTGATCAACGATACCCCCTCCAGATTCTTGTTTAGCAGTGATTTGAACGGCATTATTACCTATTTCATTGGGTATTTCTACAATATTAATATTTTCTGATTTATAATATTGTAGTTCCCCATTACCCCAACCCCAAGAACCATTACCTTTTTCAATAATCCAATTATTTAGATTATTAAAGTTTTCTTCCCAAATAACCTCATTCGCAAATATTTTGGGAAGAATTATATTATACAACAAAATTAAAATTAGATATTTATTCATCTCAACTAAATCAACTAAAAATTAGCACACAATGAGTGGTTTACATTAAAAGAAAGGGAGTTACTGTCAAGACATACATTGCATCATTACATCCTAAGGTATTTAAAATGCCTTACAATACTCAATGGCTTCAAATATAGTCGTTGCAGTCAATATTTCTCATTTTTGTCTTCTATTTGACGAGAAATTATAACCAAAAAGAACAAGTATTAATCCTATCACACTGTTTATTATTTCTGACCATTTAAAATCAAAAATCAATCCAAGAAAAACATTTATAATAATTAGTATTCCGCATACTAACATGATTATTTTATGTAATTTATTCATTTATTAATCTAACCCCCATAGTAAAAACAAAAAAACCCTTAGAAATGTTGGTGGGCTTGATGTCAAAATATACTTTTTATTCAAATAGTTCTGTCCCTTTGTTATCTAAACCTGCTTGTAAAACTTATTTATCTTATTTCAAAATCATCCACTCATCTTTTCCACCTATTATTCCACAAACAAAAAATACCACATGAATAATTCACCTATTTTGGTTTTAGATGTTTCATTTTACTACTTAAATAAAAAAATAAAATAGCACACGGAAAGGTAGAAAACGCAAGATGTCCTTTTGAAGCAGAGAAATTAGGAAATATGTACTTCTCACAAAATATTATTGATATACACAGTAAAATAAAATTAAATGAGATATATAAATAATTAGTTTGATTCAATTTCTTACAGTGTAAACATTCAAGACTTTTTAATACTTTATTATAGCTTAATGAATTTTTGTTACAATTATAGCATTTACCAATAATGAAGTTTTTATCAATTCTTGTTAGCAACTTATTAATTAGGATTCCAGCCGGTATTAGTACGACAACAAAGAAAAGGAACAATACCCTTTTATCTCTTATGGAAAAAATTATTTCCTCAATTCTCCCAATAAAGAAAATTATAAATGATAGCCCTAGTATTATAACAATCTTAAATATATTGTTCATTATTAATTATTGGAATCTACTAATCATCCACTTCCTAAAAAACTTTCAACAAAAACTCCCAAGGAAGGTGCATCTTGTTGTACATTTCTCAAACAGTAATTATTAAAAAATGGAGTAACAATATGCTTTACGGAAACTTTAAAAATACTACTTTTACTCAATCCACATATAACTGTAATGCGGCTGTAGGTTTTTTTATTGCTCTAATAATGAGAGAATTTTATCCCTCAGCAATTAATACAGATTGGTATTGGTACCTTTTGGGAATTGTTATTTTCTCCACACCGGGTTTAATTGGGTCTTATAAACAATTTAAATCAGGATTATCGCTTGAACAGGTTAAATTAAAAAGCCGACCCTTTAAAAGGTTTTATTAGAGAAAGACCCCACGAAATCTGGTGTTGGACTAATACCTATGTATCTGTATTTCCTAAGATAATTAGATACTCTAGCCATAAATAATAGAGTTTCCAAGTTTTCTTAATTCTTGAAACCCATATATTTATAAAATTCAACAATACAAAATGTTGAAAATGAAATTATAATTTTTGATAAAATTTACTTGGTTTAAATCAAATAAAATGGTGTAAGGTTTATAATGAAATTCATATATTACTTTTCTATTATATTCTATTTCGAAACATCCTTTTCCCAATCACTTTTCAATAATATAATTGATGCTCCCTTTTTTATTTTAGATTTATCTGGAACCTCAGAGGATGGTCTATACAGACCACGCGATTTAGATTTTCATACTGATTCCAGTAGACCTAATGAACTTTGGGTTATCAATGAAAATTCTGCAATTTTCGATCCTACTTATGGAGGGAGCACTGTAACTTTTTATAATGCTGGGTCAGACTCGCAATGGATGGATTATAGAAAAGATTCTTATTCTGCACATTTTATGAATACAGCAAGTGCTATAGCATTTAGTAGTAATGGTGGCTTTGCTAATACCCTAGATGTCCAAGATGCAAACGGCAACCCAAATGGATATTTCTCAGGCTGTACACTTTGGGAAGCGGATACTGCTATTTATGCAAGAATTAATCAAAATGGTCCTGAACTAGGTAGCCATTGGGATATGTTACATCAAAGCCCTTTCAGTATCGGGGTCGCTGCAGAATCAGATAATATTTATTGGCTTTTTGATGGGTTCCACAATACGATAGCAAAATATAATTTTCAAGACCCTCATCCTGATCATGAACACGGAGGCGAAGATCACTCAGATGGGCTTATATATCGTTATGATGAAATTTATGTAAAAAGAGTAGCAGGATTATCGAGTCATATGGTAATAGACCATTCAAATGATATGCTATATATATGCGATACTGGAAACCAAAGAATTATCAGAGTCAATATAAATGCGGGGGAAATAGGAATTGACCTCGATCCTTATGGAGAAAATATCGAAGGTTATTACAGTATGATCGGTGCAGATTTTGAAACGGTTATCGATAGTGGTATTGTATCCCCAACAGGAATAGATATCTATAATACATTCCTTCTGGTAAGTGATTATTCAACCGGAGAGATTCTTGTATATGATCTTGAACCTACCAATCAATTTCAACTTGTACATAGGTTGGCAACAGGCATAGTTGATGATCTAATGTCGATTAAAGTAGGTCCAGATGGGACAATCTGGTTTGTTTCCACCAATGCAAATAAACTATATCAAATTCTTCCTCCGATGAATGGTGACTTTGATGAAGATAATAGGATTACACTTAACGATTTTATCGTACTACTCTCCCATATTATAAATTCTAGTTCAATTAGTGAAGAATATCTCTTCTTAGCGGACATAGATTACAACAGTTCCATAGATATTTTTGATTTGGTTCTCCTTCTTGATTCAATTAATTAGCAAAATTCCTTCAAATAAATTAAGTAACTCTAATTTCTTGTCCTTAAAATAAAAAACCCCACAAAATGTGGGGCTTAACAAATAGATACATTTTTTAAAATTTTAGGTTCAGAATAATTTCTCAAATCTTTCTATTATTTTTTTAATTGATTTTACATTTAGCTCTTTATTTTTATTTACCTTTATTGATCTTGGAAAAACAACTACACCCATAAATTCTAATTGTTGTCTAAAAGTTGATAAAAAACTACTCCCATTTCCTCCACTATGTGTTGCAATTAATCCGATTTTATCTAAAAATGCATCTCGCCAATAATCTGTTGTTACGGAAATCCAAGTAATAGCATTTATCAATATCGGAGCGGATCCCCCATTATACTCAGGTCCACAAAAGATAAAACCATCGGCACCTATTACTTTTTTACATAAATCTTTAATTTGAGTTTTCTCTTTTAAAATTACTTTACCATCATATAGAGGCAATGTATAATCTTCGAGGGTAATTATTTCATTTTCTAGATAAAGTAGCTCACTAATTTTTTTTGCCAGCAATAAATTATTTCCTGAAGTAACAGATATTATCATTATTTTTTTCATATTTATTTAAAATATACAAAAAATTATTCACCAATGTGTGATAGTCCGTAAAAACAAACCCTCATGTAATGTGGGCTTTGGTAACAATTAAATTAGTTAGAATCGAAAATTTAAACTCCCGAAAGGTAAACGTCCAATATCGCTACCTGATTCACTAGAAGTTCCACCCAAATGAATTATACCCAAGTAACCCAATTTTATTTTAGCCCATTTTGCTAAGTTATAATCTAAGGTTAAAGAAGCAGTAGGCATAAATCCATATCCCCCAAGATGAATAAAAGCTTGGCCAGAAAAAACAGAAGAAATAGAAAGTTTAGATTTTATGTAATAATACTGATATCCGATCATTGCTGAAAAACCCAGGATCATTGTTCCAGCACCAATAAAATACTCACCAGAAGTTGTTTGTTTTAAATTTCGCGTATATCCTAAAATACTTAAACCGGTTCTATCATCAAGCCAACCGATTGTGATGTTGTGTTTATTAAAAATATTTTTTTCTTTAGCAATAAATTCACTGTTAACCTCTTTACCATTTACAGGGTCAAAAGTTTGATTCCAAGCTAACCCAAGAAATAGTAGTAGTAAACACCTGCGCATTACTGAATATACACCTCATTCCAAAGCTAAAAAACCCCACCTTTTGTGGGGTTTTTTGGCTCCTGGACAACTACTTAATAATTAATCAAATTGTACTCCAGACCCCGAATGCATAGGACTATAGTGATGACCAACAGTTAGCCATTTACCTCTTTCTTTTTTCATTAGCATAGATACTCTTGTCCTATAATTTGGCACTAAAACTTTTCCATCTCGTTCAATAGTACCAGATAAATAATATAATGCATATGCCAAATCCTTTTTTGAACCGTATATTTCTACATTGATATGATACGGTTCGAAATTTAATGTATTTGGCGATTTTTCAATTAAATCTTTGTTATCCTGAACTGATTGAAAATCCCAAAAACTGCCATCAGAGTGCGCCATCCAACTCCCATTAGGGTGAATGAAACCTGAAACCTTTTTCTGGGCGACGTTTTTCCAATTTAAGTGGATGGCCTTTTTAACATCCTCGATATCATTAGCGAAGATTTGGATAGAGAAAACTATAATTGTAATTATTTTTTTCATTATTGTGTTCCTTTAGTTTTTGTTTATTGGCTGATTTTTATGTACAGGACATAATTTTAATAATGACTGAGTTTGTGTCTGAGCAGTACTTCATTTTTTATAATTTTACTAGGCCAACAAAATATGTTTTTTTCAGCTGAAAAAATAAAATATTATGATTGTCCAAAAAATAATGCAAGTTGTGTTGTTTTTAAGAATGATGAATTTATTCTCTGCATTTACTGTTTTAAATACCCTCAACTCCTGAGGTAAAGTTAAGAATAACGGCAGGAACATCCGATGTAAATATACTTTTATGCCAAACATCTTGGGACTCAATAAATTAAAGGATAAAGTGACTCGCTACACGTTAGAAATAATTTCAGGATATCTACGGATTAGTATATTGTAATGTAAATATAAATTTTTCGATTTTGATGCCTCAATAACTCTGTATCCCATAGGGAATGGGAGTATTAAATATGGTTTTATGTTTCAAAAACCTAATCCTGTGTATTATTTCCAATATTTACGTTTACTAGTTCGGCCTATTCCTGGATTAAAACTATTTGTTGGATCTAGCTTCTGATAAAATTTTGATAGAGTTGGTTTTGCATAATACTCATGACCTACATTATGCTCAGCTGGGTATTCGGCGCCTTTCGCATCATAAGTATCTAATAATTTTTGTTTTAAATCCTCAGCGTTAACACCTTTCTTGAAAATGTAATTTTGATGCAATACATGACAAAATAAATGCCCATAATAAAGTTTCATTTCAATTAAGTCATCAATATCCGCGGGTAATTTTTCAAACCAGTCTTTCTCATTTCGAGCAAAAGCAATGTCCATTGACATCATTTCTCCTAATTTATCTTGATTTATAGCATGGAATCGGCCCGGTGCACTTGCGGCAACAAAACGATGTAAGAGCGCCTTTTTTGCTTCTTTTTCATTGCATTCAAAAAAATCTCCATTATTACCTTTAAAATATTTTTTAAAATATTTTCTTGCTTCTTCAATTCCTTCGTCGGACATCTCAATTATCCAATGATGCTCGTAATCATCATGATATTTTTCCATACGAGCAGGTAAGTGATTGGGCCATAGATTACTTAAAAACTGTAACAATAAATCAGATAATTTATTGGGTAAAAAAATAAGCTTTTCGGCTAGTATATCTATTTTTCGTTTAAATTCAAACAACTTTGGTATAAAACTAGGGCCCATTTTATCAATTGCTATGAAGGTATCTTTACTATACTTTTTGGCAGCATCATAACAATCTCGATGTAAATATTCACCTGACGTAGGAAGATTTTTAAACTCAGATAATATTTTCCTACGAATTTCCCAAAAAACATCTGGACTGTTTGTGCCAATATAAAACACCTGATTTTGTTTTGGCTTTGGATAAGTATCTAAGCGTAGAGCGAAAACTGCAACTTTACCTGCGCAGCCAGAAGCACCAAATAATCGTCTTGCATCTGCATTAAAACGTGCTGGGGTATCTGCATCCACATTTCGAACTCGGTCCTGATATTTATTATCTGATGCAAGTTTATTTGGATATTCAATTTGATCTTTATGGTAATTTTTGGTTTGTAGATTTGTTAAGATCTGTTCGGGAGTTTTTCCAAGTTTGATTCCGAGTTCATTTACTAGTGTAAGTTCACCCTTTGAATTAATTTTTGCGTAAAGAGATAACTCTGTGTAAGCTGGTCCTCTTTTTATAAGTGCGCCACCAGAGTTATTGCAAACCCCACCAACTATTGAAGCTCCTATGCAAGAAGAGCCAATCACGGAATGGGGCTCTCTATCAAAAGCCGCTAATCTATTTTCAAGACCAAATAGTGTACTACCTGAAAACCCAACTATTTGCTCACCATCATTCAGTATATGTATATCATCAACGCGCATAGTGTTTACAATTAGAATAGGACGGTCATAATTGTTACCATAAGGTGTAGATCCGCCAGTTAATCCTGTATTAGCGGCTTGCATGATAACAATAACATCCATTTCGACACATGTCTTCAAAATTTCCCATATTTCAAGCAATGTTCCTGGTTTTGCAACTGCGATTGCTACTCCTTCACCGAAACGCCAACCTTTACAATAGGGATTCTTGCTCCATTCAGTTGTAAGAATATACTTTTTGCCAGTTATGGATTTTAAATCCTGAATTAGTTTTTTTCTATCAAACATTTTATCAAATAGACAATATATAGCGAAAATTACGTGCTTTTAAATTTTTGAATAAGTGGCAATATGATTTTTTTGGAATACTCGAATAAAGATAACTTTTTCCCAATTGTTGGATCTTTTGTGATTACTACAGATAGCTTAAATAATACTAAGTGTTTTAAATGATGATATCTTTATTCTAATTCCATTTGGTAACGAAGTTTTGAATATCAATATCAGGAATTCTTTTTTGTTTTCCATCAATAGTGCCCACATAGATGTAGCCAAGTATTTTTTGATTTTTTTTGAGCTCAAGGTATGAACTTATTTCGTCGTTCAATGCAAATACACCTGTTCTCCAGATTGCACCATATTTTAGCGCATGGAGAGATAGTAAGATATTTTGGGCAGCGGCTGCAGTAGAAAGTATTTGCTCTATTTCGGGGACCTTAGGATGTTCAACAATGTTAGATATGAGTACGATCACCATCGGAGCTCTAAAAGGGGCATTTTTGTATTTATTCAACTTTTGATTGTCCAAATCATCTATGTGATTATTTGCATATTTTGTAAATATTCCTGATAGTTTTTTTAAACCATTTCCAGTTATTTCAATGAACTGAGACGGTCTTAATCTAGCATGATCAGGCGCTCTCAAAGCTGACTCGAATACTATTTTCATTTCCTCTTGCGTGGGATGTGGCTTTATTAGTTTTGAGTGAGAGTTTCTTGTTTTGATATTTTTAATAGCTTCCATATTAAAATTTATATAAATATTTGAGATCAAACAGTTCCAATTTTGCACTAAAACTGATTAGGTTATATCTTTTTTGATGAACTTCCCACAAATAAAAAACCCCAATAAATATGGGGCTTAAGGATTATTCATTCTTTTTGTTCATCAACAATAACCCAATCGGAATCGCCGATTAAAATTTAACTACCGAAACCAGGAAATATTTGCCCAATAAAACCTCCTGTTAAACCACCCAAAATTCCACCATGTTCGACATAAATAGAAGGTAAAACTAATTCTTAGGGCGTTCCATCTTCCATCCCTGTATTCCCTTGCTTCACTCATTCGGAAATTTTCCTCAAATATTATTCGTAAGCAATGGCATTATCTTTCCGCTGTTTAACTATTCGTCGTGAAAATATAGACATTTTATCATAACATGGTAGATGACTATATTTATTTGATGCATTAAACAAAGAAAACTTATTTATCGAATATTCACAAGAAAATCTAGAAATAAAAAAAATCATCAAGGTACTAACTGCCCAATCATTACCAGCGATGAATCATAAGAATATGGTCTTAACATCCTATGATCGCATTCGAAGGAGTCGTCTATATGTGCCGGGAAACCAACCAGAGAAAATATTAAAAGCCAAGAACTATTCACCTGATTGTATCATCCTAGATTTAGAAGATGCTATTCCTTTCATGGATAAGGAAAAAGCCAGAGTAATAGTCAGGAATGCTTTACGGGTGGTTGATTTTCAAGGTATTGAGCGGATGGTAAGGATAAACTCAAGTGATATTGGATTAAAAGATTTAGAATATATTGTTCCCCAAAATGTCCATGCTGTTCTAGTTCCTAAAGTGGAAAGTGCAGATCAAATTAAAAAAATTGAGATAACAATCAATGAAATCAAGACTGCTTGTGGTAGAGAAGATGATATATTTATCATTCCAATCATTGAAAGTGCACGAGGAGTTCTAAATGCACTCAAAATTGCGGAATCTTCACGTAATATTATTGGACTAACTATTGGACTTGAAGATTATACATCAGATTTAGGGGTGAGAAGAACTAAAGTTGGTGATGAATCTTTTTTTGCCCGATCCATGATATTACATGCAGCTAAAGCTGTTGGAATCCAAGCACTTGATTCTGTACATGTAAACTTCACTGATGAAAAATCTTTGCGAAAGTCTGTCAAAAAATCAATAGCATTGGGGTTTGTAGGGATAGGGTGCATTCATCCCAATCAAATTACTCCAATCCACGAAGAATTTATTCCTTCAAAAAAAGAAATTTTAAATGCGAAAGCAATAATGCAGGGGTTTGATCTGGCATTAGAAAATGGAAAAGGTGTATTTGAACATCATGGTAAAATGGTTGATGCACCAACTGTTGATAAAGCCAGAGATACAATTAGACTGGCCAATGCTTATAGATTAATGGATGATTAGAAGGGTATGAAAACTCAAATGATAATGAATGCCGCAGGAAGAATGGTACCGAAAAAAATTAATGGTATTCCACAGACACCTTTTATGGGTGTTGGCAAGTATAGAACTTCTGGACTAAAGACATCTCCACCAATCCGAAATTGTTCTGAATATCCCGAGGATGGAAACAAAGTTGTGAGCTCATTAAAGGAAGCATTAGTTATGGCTGGAATTAGAGATGGTATGACTATATCCAGCCATCACCATTTTCGTAACGGTGATTTGGTTATGAATCAAGTTTTTGATCGACTACATGAGCTTGGAATAAAAAATTTACGTTGGTTTCCATCAGCAGCATTTCCCTGCCACTCACCGATTATAAAACATTTGGAGAACGGTACAATCGACTTGGTTGAAGGATCATTAAATGGTGACTTAGGTAGATTTGTTTCTACTGGAAAGATGAAGAAAATTGGTGTCCTACGTAGCCACGGTGGTCGTTGGCAAGCTGTACAAGATGGAGAAGTACATATTGACATAGCAATAGTTGCAGCACCATCAGCAGATGCATTTGGCAATGCAACTGGTGAACATGGTCCATCTGCGTGTGGGTCATTAGGCTTTGCATTAGTTGACTCAATATATGCTACACAGGTAATTGTTGTCACGGATAATTTAGTTCCCTTCCCTTGCATACCATGGCAAATCCAGGGTCAAAATGTGGATCATGTGGTTGTAATGGATAAAATTGGTATACCTGAGGAAATAGTATCAGGTACTACTTCTATTACTTTATCTAAAGAAAGGTTAGAAATAGCTGAAATGGCTGCAAAATTTGTAAAAGTTGCTGGAATTATTAAAGATGGATTCAGTTTTCAAGCTGGTGCAGGGGGTATACCGCTGGCATTCAGTAAATATGTCAGAGAAATAATGAAAAATACTGGAGTGAAAGCGAAATTTATAAGAGGTGGTTCGACAAAACAATTAGTGAAAATGCTTGAAGAGGGAATAACTGAATATATCTTAGATGGGCAAACTTTTGATTTGGAGGGTGTCCGTTCTCTGCGTGAAAACCCTGGACATATTAGTACATCACCCTTTACAAGTTATAATTGGCATGGAAAAGGAAATATTGCCAGTCTAGTTGATGTGGTTGTTTTGGGTGCAACAGAGGTAGATGTGAATTTTAATGCCAATGTAGTCACTCATTCAGATGGATTATTGCTGCACGGAATAGGAGGGTGGCAAAATTGTTTATTTAGTAAATGTACAATTTTGGCAATTCCTTCTATTAGGAATAAAAATCCTATAATTGTTGATGAATTAACAACTCTGGTGGGCCCTGGTGAATTAATTGATGTAATTGTTACGGATCAAGGAATTGCTATAAATCCATTAAGGAAAGATTTATTAGCGGCTACTGAAAATTGTGATCTGCCAATTCGAAAAATAAAAGAAATCAAACAGGATGTTGACACAATTATCAATTTACCAGTAAAAAAATCAGTTCATTCAAATGAATTAGTTTCTATTGTAAAATGGGTAGATGGAACAGTAATTGACAGTATTTTCAGTATTCTTTCCTAAAAGTAGTTTAGCATATATTGTTTTTAAGCGGAAATTCATCATTTAAAGTGTATCTCATTTTTTAATAAAAAGACCAATCATAGACTACAAAAAAACTCTACGAAATGTGGGGCTTGATGTTTGCGAGGTATCTATGATTTAGATTTTTTTAGGATGACATTAAGCCAATACTCGTTATTTCTGTCAAGTCTTAAATCTTTTTTAATGCAATAGGTTTCAATATCTAATTCAATCACATTATCGACAACTTCTTGAAATGTACTGTCATCATAATTGTTAAACAATCTATACCCTTTTGTTTGTGTGCCATTTCCATTTTTATAAGATACATATAAGTACCCATCACTTTTTGATGCTTTACCTAGATTATTTAAAACATGTTTTGCAGAATCTTCATCAATATCCAAAAATGATGCACAAGCCCAGATTCCATTAAACTAATTCTTAAATTCTAAATCTTGAATCCTTAAATGTTGGTTTTATTGAGTCTTCAATTCTGATGAGCAACAATTCGGAAGAGCCATTGATTTTAGGCTTAAGGTTTTCATTTTGATTAGCATGTACCATAGATTAGTATAATGGATAAGAGTGATATCAAATCAAAAGCAGAAGAAAGTAAACTTGGTAATTGGATATTGGCTGTTAACTTTACAGTAGTATTAATTTTTATTATTTTCTTGTTTTTCAAATCATTTAATGAAGAACCAATATCTAGATGGCATTACTACTTCAGTATTATAGGCTATGGATGGGGGTTGATATTTGTTTCTGTAGCTTTATTTTTTACAATAAAAAACTTAATTAAAAAAGTATCTTAAAATACAACCTTTGAGAATAAGGTCTTTGTTTTGCGCGAAATATAAATCAATAAACCATTTTAAGATGCTACACGTCGAAAACGTAATACCTACCCCCTTTGTTTAATCATTGGTGGGGTCGACTTTCATTGAGATTTACTATTCAGATTAGCATACAAGGGTGCGCTTGACATCTATTGGTATGTTAGCAGACTTCGATAATCCATACTCTTTAATAGAGCACCCATCATTCCACAAACAAAAAACCCCACGAGTGTGGGGCTTTGATGGTTATTAGTCATAATATTCAAATTCATTAATAAATTTACCTATTTTTAGATTAATGATTTCTGACGAGGGTTATGAGTTTTATTAATTGTAATATTTTTATATTGAGAAAACTTTTGAAGGTGCAGTCCTACCCTTTAATGTTATTTCTCCTACAAAATTAGCTTTATCAATTAAATCGCTAGTTAGAGCTGTATAGATTTCTTGACTCATGCAAATATCTGTATCAAACTCTTTATTTGCTTGTTCTAACCTCGATGCTACATTAACTACATCTCCGATTGTACTATATTGCAACATTTTATCACTCCCAATATTGCCTGCGATTACATTCCCAGTATGGATACCTATTCTAGAACAAATTTTTTCAATACCATGATTTTTCCAATATCTAGATAATTCACTTTTATCCCATTTTCGATTTAAAGATTTTAATTCTTCTCGCATTTCCAACGCACACTCTATAGAGACTTTTTCATGATTTTTCAAATTATTTGGAGCACCAAACACAATCATAATAGAATCACCAATATAGTTTAATATTTGTCCGCCGTATTTTTCTATAACTTTATGCATTGCACTAAAATATTCATTCAGAAACTCCACGGCAACGGCTGGTGACATATATTCAACTATAGTAGAATAAGAAGAAATATCTGTGAAACATATTGTTACCCACTTTGTTTCACCAACTAAAGCGCCATCTTCAGAAATAATTTTTTCACTCAATACATCACCAAAATATCGGTTCAGTGTTTGGTGCATTAATTTTTTTGTAGTTTCAATTGTCTCTGATTTTAGAAAATCAATTCTTGAAATCTTCTCGAATCTCCACTTATCATAAATAATAATAAACCATAATAAAAAGTTTGCCACATAATAAAGATTTGAAATTAAAATTAAATCAGTATGGTGATACTGACTTATAGTAATACCAGTATAGATAATTGATATGAGCATTGAAATTGTGCCAGGTATAACACACCAAAGGAAGTTAAATGGAAACACTTTTACCAAATAGATTAAAAATGCCAAGGGCGTAACAGCCATCGCTAGAATAATATTATCAAAAAAACCAGCAAATGTGAGAAAGTATACCCACAGTACATTCATTATTGTAACTATATAGTGGGTATATTTTTTTCTAAATGAATCACCTCTGTAAAATAAGATGCTGGACCCAGCTATATTGATTGTGAAGAGTGATAAACCAATTTTAAAATTAAGACTATCTTCAAAATAAGAAAAAATAAGCATAACAGTGCCAGTTAATGCGTAGATAATTAGATTAATTATTATAGAAAAAGATTTTTCTTTCCAACTATATTCAAGAAAATCATTTTCTCGGATTGGATTATCAAATGTACAGGATAAATAATTAATTCTCTTTTCTTTCACTTGCAAATCTACCCATCATCCCACAAACAAAAAACCCCATGAAATGTGGGGCTTGATGTAATATTTCTAGGTGTTTAATCATACTATGGCAAGGGAAATGGTTCTCCGTCACTTATTGCTGACGAAACACCCCCAGCAACTATCAAAGCACCTAAAGCACAGACTATCCCTATTAATCCAGTAGAAATAACAATATTTTTTAATTTTCTATCTTTAATTTCCTTGGAATAAGCTTGTTGGTATAATTCAATATCGTCAGCGCTTATACCTTCAATGTTTTTTTTATCCAATTTGCTAAAGTGATTATAAGAGCCAACCAGACCTAGAGAACCTACTATTGTTGCTCCAATAAAAGATAACTCTTCACCAACATCAAGAGAACGAAAGGGTTCTTCAAGAATTAAAAAAGTAACAGCACCTAATCCACCAGATGATAATAGAGCCAAGGTTGTGTAAGCTAGGTATTTTTTTGAATCTCTTTTTGCATCATAAACAGCTTTTTCCTTAATGGTCCATTCAGACCGTGGAGGATTATTTATCACAAATGTACCATCTTTTAACTGTAGTGTTTGCACTTCTCGTTTATGTCTCACAAGAGGAAAAACATATTCCTCGTGTGAATTAAAGTATACCTTATCCTTTTCAGTTTTTACATACTCTCCTAGATACTCTTTACCATTTTTTAAAACTAATTTATCATAATTAGTTTGTGCCCACGCAATGCCAGTAATTAAAAGTAGAGCTATAAATCTACGCATATCCAAATTTAACTATCATCACACAAACAAAAAACTTTTCGAACAAGAATTACTGCTCCTTTAATATAAAATACTTCTTTTAATATTATTTGCTTACTCATTACAGAAATGAATATCACTTTTGGATGCTAAAGAT
>MDSW01088202.1_pt1 | contig 29984 bp, 35 predicted proteins | sample 811171 | NCBI WGS metagenome assembly MDSW01 (sample SAMN05326641, study PRJNA326480) | marine metagenome | isolation source: seawater | place: Atlantic Ocean: North West | collected 2012 | reverse complement strand
TCTTAGGAAGAGATATACAAGAAGATGGTAAAGAAAAAATTAGATTGTATATTTATGATGATGGTTGGGTAGAGAGAAAAATAAAGCTATTAAAATAAAACCTGCATAGAGGTAACGCTTGAGAAATTAACACTTATTTAAATTGGCGCGTATGTTTGTGGTAGCTAGGGCGGGTCTGGTTTTCGAAAGGAAATTGCAGAATTACCGAATTAACACAACTGCGCCAGAAATGTTTTATTGGAATTTCTCCAAGCCTTTTTGCAGGTTTTTATTTTTGAAAAAATAAAATGAAAGAGAAAAATTTTTGGATTATGTGTTTGGCCATAATGATTACGGCTATTGGTTTAATAACAAAGAAATATTTGTTTTTATTGTTATTTTTCCCAGCAGGTTATTTTTTTCGCAAAAAATAAACTTATTCAAAAAGAGGTTTTTTATCTCTCATTTTTATTTTCATTATCTTCATTGAGCTCTAGTTCCAATAGTTTCAATACACATGCTCCCATTTCTTTTTCAAAGCCCCCATCTTCCTCTATTTTTTTCTGACATGGAGCTAGTTTTTCTTCCCAATTTGCATTAATTTGATCTTGTTCTTCTTGGCTCTTTGTTAAAGTTTCAAGCATTCCGTTAATTCGATCACTGGACATTTCTGCACAATCACAAGCGCTTGGCCCCGATTCTCCACATGAGATTAAACATAAAGCTAGAATAATCAATTTAGTTTTCATTTTAGCATTCATTTAATAATTATCTTTTAAGTTATACTTTTTTTCTATTTTACCATTATCATATATATATATATATAATCCATTATGCCCTGGCGTTAAAGATTTTCCCATATAGTCTACTATGTGAATAATTTTTTCTGACATTATGTTTTCTATAATAGATGTTGATTCAACTTCTTCTAACGCCCCCTCTGATATCCATTGAAGAATAATATCAACTTCTTCAGTAGTTAAACTACTCCCGGCTCCATAAGGAGGCATGTAACCAGTTGTAATATAATCTTCTAATAATCCAGTAGAAATAATACCACCTGCGGTATACCCCCCTTCTATTAACTCATCATAACTTGTGAGAGAAAGACCGCCATAATAAGCAGCTGCCCCTTGATGACAACTAACACACTTTGAATCTAAAATTGGCTGAATTTCTGTATTATAATCAATTTGAGAAAAAATTAAAAAAGGAATAAAAAGTAAAGTAAAAATTTTTTTCATAATATAAAATTTAATGATGATGTCCGTGACCATGATGATGTCCGTGACCATGATGATGTCCGTGACCATGATGATTTTCTTCAGGGTCTTTAACCGTATTTTTTCTTGTAAATTCGTCTAAAGCACCCTCATATGCCACAAAATCTACTTTTCCATTTATTAATACAATAACCAAATCACCTTGTTTAGAAAAAAATCTTTCTTTTGTTTCAAGCTTGGATGCCGTTTTTTGATAACTTAATTGCCCATTTTTATAATAGGTTTTAGTAATAAAACTATCATTTTCAAAAAACAGAATAGATTTAAGATTACCATTTTTAAAAAATTCTTTTTTCGGCTCATTTTGAGATAAAACCAATGAAGTAAAACAGAAAAGAAGTATTATAACAGCATATTTCATTTTATAAATATAATCATTCAATACTTATTTAAAACATTTGGTGCTTTTGAGTCTCCATTTCTATTAATTATACGGATTTAACATATTTAATTTTAGTGCCCTCTTGCTTATTGAAAAAATTAAAAACCAAATCACTTTTTTTTCTTGAAACAGAAAATTTAATCCTACAATCCAAATTATAGTCGCTTTCTAAAATATTTAAATCCCACTCTTTTATTTTTCTCATAACATTATTCATGAACGAATATGGAAAAAATAAAAGGTACTCTTCTTGAATATTTTTTGTCACAATTTTGGTTTTATTAATTGCGCTAATTGAAGCAGACTTATAAGATCGAATTAGACCGGGTATTCCTAATTTCACACCACCAAAATAACGAACCACTATAATTAATATATTTGTTAAATTTTTGGATTTTATTTGGTTTAGTATTGGTTTTCCTGCGGTCGAAGATGGCTCTCCATCATCTGAAACTTTACACTCGGATTTGTCAGGCTTTAATATATATGCATAACAATAATGATTAGCTAACTTTTCTTTTTTTTTAAGAGAGTTTAATTTTTCTATAACCTGATTTTTATTTTTGACTAAATAACAATATCCAATAAATTTACTCCCTTTTTCTTTATAGAGACCAATAGAATCATGTTCAATTTCTTTATATGTGTCTTCGAATAACACTATTTAATTAATGTGTTAATTTGCTTGGCGTAAAGTCTACCATTAGTCCAATCATTTTTTAATTCCGAGTCATATTTTTTATAAAAATTAATAGCGGGAATATTCCAATTCAAAACTTGCCAAACCATACTATTAGCATTAATTTTTTTTGTTACATGCATGCACTCTTCAAATAACAAACTCCCAATTCCTTTTCTTCGAAAAGATTTTCTAATAACAAAATCTTCTAGATAAAGAGTTTTTCCAGACCAGGTGGAATAACGAATATAATAAAAAGCCATACCTACTATTTTAGTATCAACCTCTGCAATTAAAATCCAATACAAAGGATTTTTACCAAAACCATCTTTTTCTAAATCCTCAATTGTAATTAAAACTTTATCTAAAGATTTTTCATACTCTGCTAATTCTTTAATTAATTTTAGAATTACAGGTAAATCTGATTTAACGCCCTTTCTAATATTTACTTCCATTGAATTATTGTGTCCAATTTGCACAATCTAATACAATATCTATATTTTCAGAAGGGGTGATTTTAATAGACTTATATGTGCTATTTGTTTTTTGATTTAATTCCTTGTGCCTTCCATCACAAAAAGGGAGCCGCTTACTTATCCCGCAAGAACATATACTATAACGTGTTCCCTTTTTTAATTTTAATGGTATTGATTTTTTAGTTTGTTCCAATTTGTTAATAATGAATTAAGCTTTTTATTTTATAAAGAAACGCACAGCCCTCCAAATTTCGTCATCACCTTGTAATAAACTGACAGTTTCGGTTGCAGACTGTTTATTCTCATAAACAACATCAAATGTAAAAACATAGTAGTTTCCATCTGGGAGACCCGGTAATTCAGCTTTATAATCAGATGAATTTAATTTTCTAGAAATTATTTTACCTAAAGGAACTCTACTTGCATTTAAGGCTGCTGACCAACGATCTGCCTGTATTGTATTTTGAAAGTATTTTGCAGCAGTATCCCAACTTTCTAAGTATTGACCGTTATCAATTTTTAATAACCAAGTATGCGCGGATTTTTTAGCTTTTTTTTCTTCTTTTTTGTTTTGTGAGAACACAAAAACAGGAATAAATAAAAGTATAAGAATTAAATTTTTCATAGTTTATAATGTTTTTTTACAGTGCCGTCGTTAAAAATTTCAATGTAGAAATTTTTATTTATAGTTTCTCTCCCCAAGAGATCAATTCTTTTTATTAAAAATTTATTAGGTGACAAAATAATATCTTCTAATACAACTTCTTCTAAACCAAGCCTAACATTGTCGATATATAAATAATTGCCATCTTCTCCAGTGAACTGAAATTTCACCTTAACACTTCCATTCCCTGCCCAAGGATTTAAGTTCACATACTCCTCTTCCCACTGATCGTCGTTTGGAATGAATGCACTGGATATATATGAACCTCCATTTGTAACCAATTCAGTAGTTGTTAAATCTTTTCGTTCTGTCCAGGATAAACCACAATCATCAGAAATGAATATTGTTAACAAATCATCACTTTGACTATTGCGTTTTGCATAAGCATAATCAAAATACAATCTTACAGGAGTTTGATATTCACTTAAGTTGATAAAGGGTGAGTATAAGTTGTGTTCATTTTCTCCTGAAAAAAACCGACTTCGAATTCTCATAGAAGCAACACCAATACTAGAAGCTATCTCGGTTCTTTCCCATGTGTTTTCTGTTTCTTGTTCTAAAATATTCCAATCACTCAACGGGTTTGAAGAAACAGGAAAATTAGTTGACTCAAAGCTTTCATAAATAGATGATAAAATAGGATTATTATTAAATACAGTAATAAAATCATTAATTGTTTGGTAAGCAGTTCCTGCTTCTGTTGAGACACTTAGAGAAACATTAAAAGAGCCAGGTGAGTCATAAGTTACAAATGGATTCTCTTCATATGAGTTTGAAGGATTCCCCCCAGCAAAAGACCAATAGTAAGTAGGGTTTTCCCCATCATTAAATGTGTTATTAAAAAATTGAACTTCAGTATTTATACAAGAACTCCCGTTAGGAACATAAAAATCTACAGTAGCTAAACATTCTTCTTCTTGATAATTGGGGTGGGTACCCGTTTCCCAAAGATTGTCTTCTTGCCAAAGGTCTACTCTATCTCCCACACCCGAATTTAAAGAAGCTTGCATTCTAGCAACTTGGCCGTTAGTAAACATCGCAGTACAACTAGAATAATCCATAATATTTTGCACATTATCTAATGAGCCACAAGTTTGTGAAGCAAGATTACAAGAACTATATGAACCAATACAATTAGGGGTATCATCTACAAAATCATCTTCGCTACAATTAGAGGATAAACCAACATCAGCCCACTCAGCCCATGTGTGTTCTAAATTAAAAAAATGACCACATTCGTGAGAAAGAGTATGTCTTACATAATTACTATTACTGCCAGTCCCAATACTTCCTACATATTCATGGTCTGCAATAATACCATGTCTAAAATTTGGTCCACCAGCAGATGGCACATATGTATATGCTGCCGCCCCAATATTGGCATCAATACTTTTGACAACCCAGATATTCAAATAAGATGCGTCATCCCAAAAAACAACTTGCTTTGCATCATCATTTGCCGATGATGTCCCCTCCCAATAAGTCCGTGTAATCCCTTCAGTACAATTTCCATTAGGGTCAATTCGGGCTAATTTGTATGTTACACCAACATTACCTATAATACCCTGAAATTCGTCTATTACATTAGTTAAATCTTCATTCATTGCATTAAAATCTTCATTCATTAATCTAATAGCATCTTCAATTTGTTCTTTCGAAATATTTTCATTTACACCTACTGGATTTCCTTCATGTAAAATATGAAAAACAACCGGTATAATTTTTTCAGGTTCTCCAAATCGATTGGTAGCATTAAATAAATTAGTTATAGAATCAAGCTGTTGTTTATTTTTCAAAAACTTTTCAGGGTTTTTTTCAAATTCTTTTTTAGTCATAATATGAGTAGCGCATGGCAAAATGTTTTCTTGACCATAAAAAGTTGTTATAATAAAGAATAAAATCAGAGACAATATCAGTTTTTTCATAATTATTTATTTATTATAACACTTTTTGTTCCTAAAAAATCACCTGAAGATAATTTAACAATATATAATCCAGAATTATTTTGACTAATAAAATGAGCTAATGAATATGAATTATTGCCTTTCAAAAAAAAGTTTTTATCATTTAAAATACACTTTCCATACAAATCATAGATTGAGATGTTTAAGGTTTCATCTTCACTCAAATCAAATCTTAGATATCCATTGTTTTTTGACATAGGTTGCGGAAAAACATCAAAATCAATAGTTTCTAAACTATTATTCATGTTTTCCCAATTACCATTTCCAATTCGAATATTATCAATATACAGCCAATTACCGCCTATGTTGTCAGTAATAATCGTACCATTATCTACATTAAAAGCTTCCTCCTCTTGAAGTATACCTTTTCCTGTGAAAACGAACTTCACAATTACGCTTGTCTCTTGTGCTGCTGTTTGAATGTTTACCGATCGTTCTTCCCAGTCTGATGAGGCTGGGACATATGGGTTAAACGCAATACTGTCTCCTTTTGTACTTAATTCATTTGTGTTCCACTGCCCTCTTTTTATCCAACTTTCTCCACAATTCTTAGAAACATAAACGGATAACATATCGTCTATAATACTTATACCATCTTTTATTGTATAAGGTAATCTTTTTGCATAAGCTAAATCAAAATATAAAGATAAAGGCTCTTCTGTTGAAGTGGTTTGTTTTGAAAAGTCAAGCTCCGGGCTTATTAACTCATGTACCACATCATCAGCGGTAAGATATTGACTACTAATTCTTATCGAGCCTATACCATCAGATGAAGCAAAAGCTGTTCGTGTCCATGAAGGCTCTGTTCCAGTTGGCTTGATGTACCAATTTGAATAATTGGTGTTTTCAGGAAAATTTACATCTTCAAATTGTTCTAAAAATGGAGCTACATCTGAATCTAGAATAGTAATATAGTTTTCTTTAACTATCTCAGCAGATCCAGAACCATTAGTTACTACCAATTTAACATTATGAGACCCTGGATTTGTATAAGTTACAATTGGATTTGGTTCACTAGACTGTGCAGGAATAGCACCATTTCCAAAATCCCAATAAAAAGAATTAATACTATCAGTGTTATAGCACATTTCTTCAAAAAATATAGTTACATCGTTACAGCCCGACTGTGTGTTAGATGTGAAATCGGGAACAGGAATACATACACTAGTTTGATAATTATCATGAACACCTGTGTTCCATAAATTATCTTCTTGCCAAAGTAAATTTCTACCACCAGAACTAGAGTTTAATGCAGCGTGAGCTCTATCTTTTTGGCCGTTTGTAAACATCAAAGCGCAGTTTGAATAATCCATAATGTTTTGAACATTATCTAATGTATCATTACAAGAGGCCTGGGTCAGTGGGCAGTTGGAGTTTTCAACCCCAAAAGTTAAGGGCGTATCATCGACGCCATCATCAATTAAGCAGTTATCAGGAACTCCGTCATCATCTTCATCTGCATTTCCTGGGCTATTAGAACTTCCCCATGGGTGCGCTAAATTAAGATAATGACCGACTTCATGTGGCATAGTGTGACGAGACCAATTGCTATTACTTGCTGTACCAATTGTTCCAAAGTAATCATCATCACAAATAATTCCTTCATGATTATCTGGGGCTGACCCAGGATAATATGCATATGCGGCAGTTCCTTGACTTGCTAAGTCAGCAACAACCCAAATATTCATATACATATCATTATCCCAATATGTATCATCTTTCACATTTTCGCCACCTTCATATGTTAAAACAGACTGATGATATGTAATACCATCTGTACAATTTCCGTTTGGATCAAGTTTTGCTAAACGAAATTCTATACCCATGTCAGAAACAAGACCACTAAACTCGTTTAAAACACCAACAATATCATCATTTAAGGCGTTAAAATCGTCATTCATACTTTGCATACAAGACATAACTTGATTTTTAGAAATACGCTCAGGTCCATAATTATGTATAACGTGAACAACTGTAGGAATAATATAAGTTGTGTCACTTTGTCGACATAATTTTTTTTGTTCAATAAATTCTTTTGTAAATGAGTCTAACTCTTTTAAGAGTTGTCTTTTTTCAGGAAATTTTTGTAATGATTTTTCTATAGCCTCAACAGACCCACATGTTTTATGTTGGGATAAGGAAAAAGTTAATCCTAAAAACAGGAAAAAAAACCGAAAAATCATCCTGTATTATTTTGTTATAATTATACTTCTAGATAGCTTTTCTTTATTGGTTAGAATGTTAATAAGATAATTTCCTGTTGGGATATTTGAGGCAATATCTTCTAATTTAAATATATTTAAACCCTTTTGTAAATCTAATTCTTTAATCGCAATAGATTTACCTAAAACATTATATAATTCAATAAATATTTTTTCAGGAGCTGTTAACGCAATTTCAACATTTGCTGACCCATCAGATGGGTTTGGGAAAATATTTAACCCAATACTTTGATCTTCGCTTAGGTTAACAAAATTTTCGCCAACTCTTAAATTATCAATATATAACCAATTTCCACCAACATTTATTCCATCTTCAGTCATTCCAACGCCAGTAAACTCAAATTTAATAATTACACCTTCATCTCCAGCAACATTATTTAAACTAAAAGTTTTTTGAGACCAGTCACCAGGGTTTTCCTGATTTCCAGTAGGTAAAAAATCATTAAATACAGTTTGAGGATTTCCAAATTCATCGAAAACGGTTATTAAATCATCAGTGTTATATGTTTTTCTAGCCATCCAGGTTTCTCCGCAGTTATCAGATGTGTATATAATTAATTGATCTTGAATATATAAATTTCCTTCAAAATCAGTTTGGGCGCTTTTCAATGCATATGCTAAATTAAAATAAATTTGAGCAGAACTTAAATTAGTTAAGTCTAATTCAGGTGTTGTGAAAGTATGACTATTAAGTTCATATCCAAAGTATCTACTTCTAATACGAATAGATGTGTCGTCGTTCCATGCAGAAGAGGTTGTTGTTGCCCATGTTTCTTCTTCATCTTGCGGTACAATATACCACCCATCATTTTCAGGAAAAGAACCATTTTCAGATGGCGCAAAATCTTGTTTGATGCCCATTTCAGTACTAACATCTACATCATCTAGAATATAAATATAATTTTCTCTATTAATTTCATTACAATAAGACACCTCATCATTAATTGACCCATTACAAACTGTTAACTTTACATCGTGAGAGCCCTTTTCTTGGTAAATAACAGTTGGGTTGGGGTCATAAGCATACTGAGGGCTTGCTCCAGCACCAAAATCCCAATAGTAATTTATATTTTCACTATTGTAAGAATGTGAAATAAATTCAATTTCTGTTCCTTGGCACCCAGTATTTGTTGTGCTATTGAATTCAGGGATAGGGGCGCAAGTTATATAAGTTTCAGATGAGTTAAAGTGATCATTGTCAACGCCTGTCAAAACTAAGTTTTCAGGTTGCCATAAACTTTCTCTATTTCCCGCCATTGAATTTAATGCTGCGTGTACTCGTTGTTTTTGACCCTCTGTAAACATGTGAGCGCAGTTGGCATAATCCATAATGTTTTGAACATTATCTAAACTTCCACAAGTTTCTTGATCTACATTACATGTTTGATTAGACCCAATTGTATTTGGCGTGTCTTCAACTCCATCATCTGTTCCGCAGTTTTCTTGAACACCCGGTTCGTTTGTGCTTCCCCATGGATGGGCTAAATTCATAAAATGACCAAACTCATGAGATAAAGTATGTCTTACATAGTTACTTCCGCCTGCAGTCCCAACACCGTGCCCGAAATATGTGTGTAACGAAACAATTAAATCATAAGGGTCTCCAGCTCCAGGGTAATTAGCATATGCCGCGGCACTAGATCCAGGAGACATGCTTTTAACAACGTAAACATTTACATAGTTTTCATCTGGCCATGAAATAAGACTTCTTGCGGCTTCGTCATTTCCCTCAGTTAAAGGTGAGGCCGTTCTTGTTATACCATAAGTGCAATTACCATCAGGATCTTTTGTTGCCAACCTAAATTCTACACCAAAATCTGCAACTAAATCAGAAAAATCGTCAATTACATCAGCAATGTCATTATTTTGACCATTCCAGTCTTCATTTACTGTTTCCATTGCTCTAGCAATTTGCTCATCACTAATGTTTTCTACCCCATAATCATGAATTATGTGTACAACGACAGGGATAACATATTGTTGTCCCATTTTCGCCGTGTTTTTATAATTTTTTATAAATTCTTTTGTATGGTTTTCTAATTGATTTCTTATAATAATTTTCTCTGGATTTTCCTGTAAATTCTTGTTAAGAATTATATCTGCTCCACATGTTTTGTTTTGTGAAAAAGAAATTGTAGATAATGAAATTAAAAAAACGAGTAGTGATATATAATTTTTCATGCTAAATTGTTAATTATAAAAATGTTGATAAATATACGAAAAAATAAGAAATTATTAGATTAGCCTTTTGAAAATCACAATTTATATTTTTTAATTAATTCTGTTGTTGATAAATTACGAATTAGAGGAATTAATTTTACAGTACCGCCATAGCTTAAAACGTTTGATGCTCCAATGATATTTTCAACATTATAATCAGCTCCTTTTGAAAGTACATCGGGGCAAATATCTTCAATTAATTTAATTGGGGTTTCATCATTAAAAAAAACAATTTTATCTACAAAGGAAAGGGAAGCCAACATCATAGATCTTTGATAATTATTATTGATTGGGCGCTGTATTCCTTTTAATTTTTTAATAGACTCATCTGTATTTAAACCAACGATTAAATAATCTCCTAATTTTTTAGACTCAGATAATAATTTAATATGCCCCAAGTGTAATATGTCAAAACAACCATTAGTAAAAACAATTTGTTTATTTTCTTGTTTCCATTTATTGACTGTATTTTGTAAAACTAGTGTTGTCTTTAATATTTTTTCCTCAAATTCTTTCATTATATTTTTGCATTATATGGTTTTTTTAAATTCAGAAAAATTAAACCAACAAAGCCCATTGTTACAATCATAATAGTTTGCGCAGTGTGGACAAGAAAACCAAATGTAGTTGCAACACCCCCTTCTTGCCCCAGAAAAACACATAAACCAATATAAACAGCACCATGATAAGAACCCATTCCTCCCGGTGTCGGAATAACCATACCAATACCCCCAATGGTCATGATTAATAAACCATCCCATAAGCTAAAGTCTTGCATGCTTTTAAAACATGAAAAACACACAAATGTCATAAATAAATAACATAACCAAATTAGCAATGTATATAGAATGAATAATTTTTTTTGTTTAACTGAAAAAATCGAGTAAACACCTATTTTAACCTGCATTAGATGCTTTTTAAGCCACTGTATAGACTTAATTGACATGATTTTTTTTCTCAGCTTATAAGAGAAAAAAAACAAACTCAAAAATATAATTAGAATCACCAAAGTGTTTTTTGATAACATCCATGAAAAATAATTACTATTAGCAACTAATTCATAAATTTTCCCCCACTTATAAATCAAACAAATTATAATACAAAGTATTAATATAACAACATCGATTGCTCTTTCAATTAAAACATGTCCAAATAAATATGAAATAGGGGTTTTAGACACCTTGCTTAACAATGTACATCTTGCGATTTCACCAGATCTAGGAACGCCAGCATTAAACATATAGCCAGCCGCGCATGCATTTACTAAATCAATAGTTTTCACATTATAGCCCAAGGGGGAAATCAAAAGTTTCCAGCGAACACCTCTTAGGGCCTCTCCCAAATAACCAATAATCATCGATAACAAAACCCATAACCAATTAGACGGATACAATAAAACTTCTTTTAAGTTTAAAATAATTTCTTTTGGAGAATGATTACCAACCACCAAAATAACAAGCTCCAAACCTATGATAGCAGGAAGTATAATATCTAATATTTTATTATACTTTTTCAAAACTCTAACTTGTTTGTGACTTCATTAGGAAAAATAATTTTTGGTTGATAATTTTTTGCATCATCTATATTAATTAAAATGTAACTGATTATAATTACAATAGCGCCCTCTTTTATTTTCCAAGCAGCCGGCCCATTAATAATAATTTCACCACTACCTTTTTCTCCTTCAATTACATAAGTTTCTAGCCTAGCCCCATCTAACGCGCTTAAAACTTGTACTTTTTCGCCCGGAATTATATTTGATGCCTCAAGGAGCTCGGGGTCAATGGATATACTACCCATGTAGTCCAAATTAGAACTTGTTATACATACTCGATGTATTTTAGATTTTACTACTTCTATCATCATATGTTATAATTTTAAATTATCAATTAGCCTTACATCTCCAATTTTCACGGCAATCATAGCATAATACTTATAATTAGAATTAAATTCTTCTGTAAAACTAAAAGATTCTGATTCAATTATTTCAAAATAATCTAAATTTATTTTATCTAATCTAGTCAAATAATTTTTCACATATTTTTTGGATTTTTTAACACCCCATTCGCAAATATTTCTTTTAACATCTTTTAAAATTTCATAAATAACTCTTGCTAATTTTAGATCTTGGGAGTTTAAATTTCTATGTCTAGAGCTTTTTGCTAAACCATAAGCGTTTCTTATAGTTGGGCAGCTCACAATATTAATTTCATTAAATCTTTGATAAGATAATTGTTTAATGATTAGTAGTTGTTGTAAGTCTTTTTCACCAAAATATGCACGATTTGGAGAAATAATTTGAAATAATTTGGAAACAATAATAATAACACCTTTGAAATGACCAGGTCTTTTTTTGGCCTCTAATAATACATTAAGATTTCCTAGATTTATTTTAGCTTCAGGTTTAGGAAATCTTTCCATTTCTTCAACATCAGGTGAAAATAAAACATCACAATTTAATTTTTCAAGACGACTAATATCTAGTTTTAAATTCCGGGGATAGTTAATAAAGTCCGTTTTACTATTAAACTGAATTGGATTTACATATATACTAACAATAGTTATATCATTTTCTTTTTGACATGTTTCAATTAATGATTCGTGACCATCGTGTAGAGAGCCCATTGTGGGAACAAATCCGATTGTTTTATTTTGTTGTTTTTTTAAGTCAATAAAACTTAACAATTCATTTACTAGGTTAAATTGTTTCATGTAATAATCATCAAATAATATCGTTTTAATTATATGTAAAATAAAACATCGCATAAAGCTAATTATAAATCTTGAAAAACTGCTGAAAAAAACTTAACTTTGCAATTCAATTATTGCTGCAAGAACATGAAAAAGAGAATTTTATATATAGCCCAAGAACTTTCACCTTTTTTAAATGGCACGGAAATTTCAGAAAGAGTGCTGGAGTTAGCCACTTTTGTGCAAAATCATAAAGATTACGAGGTTAGAGTGTTTATTCCTAGATATGGATGTATAAATCAAAGAAGACATCAGCTTCATGAAGTAATTCGTCTTTCCGGAATTAATTTGGTTATTAATGACATTGATCAACCGCTAATTATTAAAGTCGGGTCAGTTCAAAAAGCAAAATTACAAGTATATTTTATTGATAATGATGAGTATTTTAAAAGAAAACAAATTGTAAAAGATTCACAAAATAATATTATTAAAGATAATGATGAAAGAATGATGTTTTTTTGCCAAGGTGTTCTAGAGACATTAATTATGCTTCGATGGGCACCGGATGTTATTCATTGTAATGGTTGGATTACCTCCTTAGTTCCTATGTATTTGAAAGAAAAGTATAATAATGCTAGTGTGTTTGAGCAAACAAAAGTAGTGTACTCTCTTTATAAAGATTCATTTATTGGGTCGTTAAATAAAAAATTAAAAAATAAAATATTATTTGATCAAATCAATGATAAGAACTTAGGTATTTTAGATAATCCAAGCGCAAAAAACTTACACAAGCTAGCAATTCAATACTCTGATTTTATTGAAATAACCAAATCATTCAATAATAAAGATGTTAATTCTTTTATTAAAAATAAAGGAATAAATTCTTTAACTAGTTTAGACAACAACTCTTATGATCCTATTTTGGATATTTATAATAATTTATGCGCAACGGAAGTTGTATAATTTTATGTTAAGGTTAGTTTTCGTATATATATTTTTTTCATTTTTTTTAACTTCTTGTAATCCTGAAGAAGATGATATTTTAGGATTAGACTTAATAGAAGATGATGAATTTATTATTGAAAAATATGAGTTTTTTGACCAATCAATTGATTTTAATATCAAAAATTTTCAAGAAGAAGATATTACAGGAACTTCACCATATAATTTATTAGGATCTTTTAATGACTCATATTTTGGCCAAAGCGATGCGGCATTTTTTATGCAAATTCTTCTTCCGAGTAATAATATTGATTTGGATGCTTCAGAAACAAATCCAGATTTAAAGTTAGAATTAAGTTTGCCATATTATAATTTATACGGTGATTCTCTTCAGGGCTTAAATTTATCTGTTTTTGAAGTTAATCAGAATATTTCAGGTTTAGACACCACAGAAACTTTAGTGACAGAGTTGTTTGAATATAATAATCTATTAGTTCAAAGTCCGATTGTTATTCAAGAAATAAATGATTCTATACAATGGGGTGAAGAGGTCGTTTCAGCTAGATTAATTATTGATTTAAGTAATACAGATTTAGGTTCAAAAATACTTAATGCCACAGCAACTGACTTAGAAAATAATGATAATTTCACAGAATTTTTTAAAGGGCTTTTTTTACAGGTTGACCCACAACAAGAGGGAGCAATTATATATTTTGATACAAATAGCCCAGATTGTTTTTTAAGAATGACGTATACCAAAAATGATCAAACAGAGTCAGTGTTAGACTTTCCAGTTGGTGCAGAATCGAATACACACAATTATTTTATACACCAATATGAAGGTTCAGAACTATTAAATTCTTTAGAAAACACAAAAACAGACTCACTTATTTTTTTACAATCTATGTGCGGGATGGCAGCAGAATTAGATTTTAGTTTTTTATCTGATACAATATATTCAGATTGGGTGGTAAGTAAAGCCTCTTTAAACATTCCGATATATAAAGACTCCCAGTATGATATTTTCCCAGCCCCATCGTATTTAGTTTTAACTGAATATGCAGATAGCGCAGATGTTGCAATTCAACAAATATCAGGAGGTTTATTTAATACTGAAACAGAGGAATATAATTTTATTATAACTTCGCAAATTCAAAAAATGATCTCAGATAATCACAATACTGTTTTAAGACTTTATGTTGGTGGTAAAAACTCTAATGCCGAAAGGTTGATTATAGATAATACTTCTACAAGCGGAATGAATTTAGAGCTTCATATAATTAAATAAACTCAATTTATGTGCGGTATAGTTGGCTACATAGGTAATAAGAATGGAATACCTTTAGTTGTAGAGGGTTTAAAAAGATTAGAATATAGAGGCTATGATTCATCAGGAATCTGCTATATTAAATCTAACAAACTTCAATTACAGAAAAAAAAAGGAAAAGTAATTGACCTAGAAAATTTAATACCCAAAAACTGTTTTGGAAATATTGTTATGGGCCACACCAGGTGGGCTACTCACGGAAAACCAAGTGATAAAAATGCTCATCCACATATTTCAATGAATAAAAAGTTAGCAATTGTACACAATGGGATTATAGAAAATTATGATTCTTTAAAAGAGGGTTTAATTCAAAGGGGATATAAATTTAAATCAGAGACAGACACAGAGGTTTTGATAAATTTAATTGAGTATGTAAAAAATGATTTAGAAGTATCTTTAATTGAAGCTGTTCAGCAAACTTTAACACAAGTGATAGGCGCATACTCTATAGCTGTTATGAGTGTAGATGAGCCAAATAATATGATTTTGGCGAAAAAAGGAAGCCCGCTAGTAATAGGAGTAGGAAAACAAGAACACTATATTGCATCAGATCCATCTCCATTTTTGAAATATACAAAAAGAGCAATTTATCTTGATGATGGCGAAGTGGCCGAGATTTCAAATAATAAATTATCAATTTTAACTATTGATAAAAAATTAAAATCTCCCAAGATTAATAAATTAACCATGGAGTTAGAAGAAATAGAAAAAGGAGGATATGAAACATTTATGTTAAAGGAAATTTATGAACAGCCAAAATCAATTATAGATACTTTAAGAGGTCGAATTATAAAAACTAATCAAAAAATTAAACTAAGGGGCTTTAACGAAAGTGAACAAAGTTTTAAAAAAACAACTCGAATTATTATTGTTGCTTGCGGAACCTCTTGGCATGCGGGTCTAGTAGCAGAATATATTATCGAGGGTTTAGCAAAGTTGCCAGTTGAAGTAGAATATGCTTCAGAATTTAGGTATAGAAATCCAGTTATTTATAAAAATGATATTGTTATTGCTTTTTCTCAATCTGGAGAGACTGCGGATACACTTTCTGCTTTAAAATTAGCTAAAGAAAAAGGTGCTTTGATATATGGAATTTGTAATGTAGTTGGTTCGTCTATTTCAAGACTAGTTAATGTGGGCACATTTACACATGCTGGACCAGAAATAGGAGTGGCTTCTACAAAAGCATTTACAGCACAAGTTTCAGTTTCAATATTAATTGCTCTAGCAATAGCAAAATTAAAAAAGCAAATTTCTAAAAATGAGTTTAAGGAAATTACAGATGAGTTATTGTCTATTCATGAGAAAATGAAATTTACTTTATCTGATTGTAATCGAAAAATACAAAAAATTGCAAAAAAATATAAAAATGCTAAAAATGCTCTTTATTTAGGAAGAGGGGTTAGTTTTCCGGTTGCTTTAGAAGGGGCTTTAAAATTAAAAGAAATTTCATATATACACGCAGAAGGATACCCTGCCGCAGAGATGAAGCATGGTCCAATTGCCTTAATAGACGAAAACATGCCTACAATTATTATTGCTACTAATAAAAGAAATTATGAAAAGATTTTTTCTAACGCACAAGAAATAAAAGCAAGAAATGGAAAACTTATTGCTATTGTTTCACAGGGGGATAGTCAAATTAGTAAAATAGCCGACCATGTTATAGAAGTTCCAAAAACAAATTATTATTTGAGCCCACTAATAAACACAATACCGTTACAACTATTTTCATATTATATAGCTTTACTAAGAGGTTGTAATGTTGATCAACCAAGAAATTTAGCAAAATCTGTTACCGTTGAGTGAAATTGACTTAATGTTTTTGGAAAGGTTGGTGTTCAGTAGTTTTTGATTTTAAAAACTCTGTAGTCTCATTATTCAAACGTCCATCTCCATCTCCGAGATTTCCTTCAAATATTATTTTTTTTGATTCAGAGACAATTGTTAATTTAAATGAGTTAAATTTTTTGTTTTTTATATTTAGGAATTTAATCTCATCCCAACTTAATACAAGTTTTTCTTTTATTTTTTTGATGTTATTTTTACTCCCAGAGTATTCAAGAATATAAACACTATTATTAGTTACTACAATATAATATGTTTTAGACATCAACAATGACCATAATACTGGAAAAATAGAATTGACTATTTCATCTAGAATACCATATCTAATTACATGAAAAACCCCAACTAATTGGTCATTGTTATTAATATGTGGAATAATAATCTTATTGTTTATTTCATCTTTCATAAAATGAATTTAATTATTTTTTAGAATTTCTTCTTCTAAATCCACGTCATTGATTCTAAATAATTCATATTTATCTTTATTATTTCCTGACAAAAAAGATGTATTTTTCACATACATATCTATAGACCAAACTTTACTCAAACCAGGTTTGTTTATTTTAATATCTACGATTTCTTTTTTTATTTTTTCATCAATAGTTCCAATTAAATTATTGTACTTACTAAACAAATACTGATATTTTTTATCCTTGTTTTTTATTTCTTTTTTGATTTCAATTAAAGAAATTTCTTTAGATAATTCATCATCAGTTATTTTTAATATATCATAAGAAACGTCATGATTTTTCAGATACATTTTTACGTACCAAATTTTATTTGGACCAGGAAGATTAACTTGTATATCTTTTATTTTTTCTTCATAGTGTGGTTGTACTGATCCAACAAGACGTTTACACTTATCAAGTAAATAATCAGACTTTAAATCCATGTCTTTAAGTTTTGGAGTGGGATAAAATATTTTATTATGAAAGTATATAATACCACGGAAAAACAAATAAATTCCACCAAATACCAAACCACCAAGGAGTCCTCTTAAACCTACATCTATTAATCCACCATTTCCAATTGTTTCACCACAACCAATAAACAATAAAGTGACTAATATTATATATAGATTTTTCATGAGATAAATGTAATCATTTTTTAGGACCTCTTTTTTTACGAAGGGTGATGTTGTTAATTGATAATGTGAATGAATTGGAGTAGTTATATATCCCTCTTTTTTTTAAATTTGCACCATGAAAAAATATCTTTTAATTTTCATTCCTTTTCTCGTCTCAAGCCAAACAGAGATTTTTAGATTGTCTGATAAAATTGGAGAGTCTCTAACTAATCAATCTAGTAATACAATTTTTTTAGTTATAAATACCGAGCTAATTGATAGTTTAACAAATACTAAGCCGTGTTTTAAATCCGTCAAAATCCCTTTTTTTAATAATAAAAAATTAATACTTGAGTTAGATTACTTCGAAGTTTACACTAAAAATTTTAAATTATCTAGAACAACTAAAACGGGCCTTAAAGAAGAAAATTATTTTCCTAAAACTATTTCTTATAAAATATCAGGTAAAAATAAAATTTCTGGAAGTATATCAATATATAAAGACATCTTAATTGGTATTATAAAAAAAGATGGAAGAGTATATGAAATTGTGCATATAGAGAACAACCATTATGCTCTTGTTGATATGTCTGATACTATTTCTGATTTTAATTTTAATTGCCATACAAAAACAAGTGATAATTTTCCTCAAAATATAGATTTACATAATTCAGGTGAACGAAGTGAAAACCAACTTTGCTTAAATATGGCCATTGAAATTGATTTTTTTACTTACGGTGACTTTAATTATAGTTGTGAAGATGCGGTGGAATGGGCACTCGCTATTTTAACAGGTGTTAGCGAAATATACTCTTCTGATTTAGATGTAATTGTACAAGCAAGTTATATTCACGTATGGGAGACACCTGGGCCATATAATGATCTAAGTAATGATATGTATGAATATCTCAATGAATTTGAAGATACTTGGCAGTGGCCCTCTCAATTTACTCAAGTAGAACGAGATATTGCACATTTATTTACTAGAAAATCTGTAGGTGGTGGGCTTGCTAATTTAGACGAGCTTTGTTCAAATCAATGGGGTTATGCAGTAACGGGCGGGTTAGGTACTACAATCAATTATAATTATTTATCCCAACCATTTAGTAATTTTTATTCTTGGCATTTTATGGTGGTATCACATGAACTTGGTCATAACATTGGCGCTAATCATACCCATGATTGCGTTTGGAATGCTGATGCTAGTTATAATTTCGCAGGTGGCGCAATAGATAATTGTAATATGTATAGTAGTTTATTTGATCCTGAAAATAGTTGTTATGGAAATCCCGATGGTTTATTTTTAAATTCTAATTATGAATACGGAACTATAATGAGTTATTGTCATGTAACTAGCTTAGCAGAGTTATATTTTGAATTTCACCCAATTGTAAAGTCACAAGTTCTAATACCTAAATTAAATAATAGTTGTTTAAATTCTAATTGTGAAAATCTACAGTATGCTTGTGGTGAACCTTATCCTGATTCCGATGGAGATGGTATTGTAAATGATGTTGATAATTGTGTTGATGATTACAACATTACACAATCTGATAATGATAATGATGGTGTTGGTAACGCATGTGATAATTGCTATCAAATTTATAATATTACACAATCTGATAATGACAATGATGGTGTTGGAAATGTATGTGATAATTGTTACCAAGTTTACAATCCTGATCAAATTGACTCTGATGGTGATGGATATGGTGACGAATGCGATGAAAGTCCACTATCAATAGAAGAATTAAATAAATTCGGAGTAATTAAAAGAATTGATTTATTGGGAAGGTCTACTGTACAAAAAGGATTTTATATAGAAATCATGCAGGATGGTTCAGCTCGTAAAATATTTAAACAATAGATAATTTCGATTTGGAGCTGGTGGCACCAACAAACGGTAAAATCAATAATATTACATATAGATTTTTCACTTACAATCATTTTTATTAAGCTTAACTTGTCCAATATACTTGCCCAACAAATCACTATAGTACCAAATCATAGTAATGTTATTTTCTTTATAGATTTCCATATCAGGCGCTGTGCAAAATCCATTAGTGAGCAGTTCGTTCATCCCTGTAATAAACTCAGAATTCGTCATATTATTACCATATTCTTTTTGCGCCTTCTTTTTATCTATACTATAAAAATATGTAGCGGTTTTATTAAAGTAAGTAACAGTATTCAATGTGGTTATATTATCAAGAACTATTGGGCACTCTAGAGCTAAACTTTCTATACCTTTTTTAATTTCCTGCTCTATTGAGCTTTGTCCAAACATAAAAAGAGGAAGAGTTAGTAGTAATATAAATATTTTTTTCATATTCAGGTTATTTAATTTCTCAAGTTTTCAGAGTAATCTTTTTCAAAATCAACATCAACAATATCATTGTGCTGCAAGCTATTTTCATCTATAAATTTTTTAGGACCATTTCCACTTGAAAACCATAAATACCAATGAGGAATAGTGTTGGTGACAACAGCTATTGGTGTAAAAGCAAGAAAAGGAACTAAAACACCCCAGACACCCCAAGCACTACAAGCGGTTGATTGGTGCCCTAATGATTTAGCTCTTTTGTATGCTGTCACAGACAACAGGTAGAATCCAATGAGAATCAGACACAAAAGAAATCCACAAAAAAATCTCCCAAAATATTGCCAACCGCTAATATACTCATCATCATATGTCCACCAACTGTATTTTTCCATGTGATAAATTTTGTAAGATTACAAAACTAAAAAGAGGGTTTAATTTACTTTATCTTCTTCTGAACTATCTTTAAAAGAATTTAAATCTTCTTCTTTTGAGTCACCGCCAAGGCTTGTTAAAAAATAACCAACTCCAAGCAAAACATAACCAGTAAATGGAGCAATTGTTGGCCCAACTATTGGATCAAGTGGAGACCCCATTGGTAAAACCCAAGAGGAACCAACATCTAAAATCCCAATAACAATCAGTATGTATCCTAAAATTTTCATAATTATATAATTTTCAGTTTGTATTAAATGTATACTTTTAATCAATCTTTTCCTAATTAAGGATAATTATAAGCTCATAATAAATCAATACTAACCTTAAATAAAAAAACTATATTTATATAACTAAATACTATTATTATGAAAAAAATATTATTCGCTATTGCTTTTTTAATGTTTTCTTGCTCTTCAGAGGGAATTTTAAAAAAAGCATTTATGTCAACTTGTAATGCAGATGGTCAACTGGAAGAATATTGTGAGTGTATATATACTAAACTAGTTGTAAAGTATTCTCACGACTGGACTAAAATAGAAGCTCACGACTGGACCAGTGAAGAAACTCAATTATGGGTTCAAGAATGTAACCAATAAAAAAAACTGCTTTAAAGTCACAATTCGTATAAATCAAAATCTTCGTTTAAGACTTTTGTCTATTTTTTATTATATTCAATAAACCAAAAATCAATACTATGAGTACAGAAAAAGATATATGGTCAGGCGCACCATCACATTATGGAAGTTTTTTTTATTATATATTCTGCGGAGTATTATGTTTAGCTATAGTTGGTATTTTTATGGGCCTTTGGCGGTATTTAACTATTAGGACCTGGAAAATTGTAGTTACAAATCAAAGAGTCACTGAACAAAAAGGGGTTCTTTCTAGATCTACGGATGAATTAGAATTATTTAGAGTAAAAGATATTAAGTTAGACGAGCCACTTTGGATTAGAATTTTCGGCTTATCAAATATTGTTTTACACACTTCAGACAGGACAAGTCCAATTGTAATTATTCCTGCTATTAAAGGTGGAAAGGAATTGAGAGAAACATTGAGAGATTTAGTTGATAAAAGAAGAGAACAAAAAGGAGTTAGAGAAACTGATGCGGTCTTTTAGAATATTAATTGTGAAGAGTTCTTAAAACTTCATTTCATTAAAGTAAAATAAAGCATCTACATTTGTAGATGCTTTATTTTTTAAAATCTTTTCTTTATTATAATTTTTCAATACCAATAAGAAACGGGCCTTTTTCTATAATCCATTCCCCCCAATCAACTCCACCTTCCCATATTTTATTTTCTCGGTTTTCATATAGTACTCTAAATTTTTGATTAATATGCTTTCCCATTTCAAAGTCACCCATTAACTCACTATCTAACAATTGTGGTGAAATTGTACCACCTCTAAATTCTAAATCTTCATCTTCTTCAGGAATACTAAAAAACACATACATATCATCTGAAACTTCTAAATTCTCAAAAACAACAACTTTGTCAATAATCGAACTATTTGATTTTTGGCTTTTTTTATCTGTTGCATTTGTTTTCTCAGAAAGCATTTTGTTTTTTTCTAATAAATCCGCATTAACAACCTTGAGGCTGTCTATAACACTCTGTTTATTAGCTAACTTTTTTTCTAGTTTTTTAACTTTTTTGCCAACAGGAAGCTTTAAGTCTTTTAACAGATCTTGTGCATCTAATGTGAAAAAAGGTATAATTAATAATACTAAAAACTTTTTCATAATTTTAATTTAATTGTTTGTGTAAATATAATAGCTTTTATTCTGTTTCTAATTAAGTTCTAATCTCTTTCTGTTCTGAAGCCTATTTTTTGTTTTGGAGTTTCTGCCATTTTGGTTTGCACTTCTTTTTGACTCATTTCAGAGATTCGAATATTTAAACCCAACGATTCCGCAAAAATATCATGCCATTTTTTTTCTGTTTCGGTAAACTTATCATCAGCCCATGCAATATTTCGAATATCCATTAAAAAAAACTCTCTATTTGCGCGGTGAAACCATTTTTCATTTTTAAGATAATCTAGCATAGACAACATAGTTCCCGTCATCACACTCCCAATATTTTTTTTATCTTGATTTTTTTCAAAAATAGTTTTAGTTTGCCACTGAATCGTTTCATTGATTATTTTTAAAACTTCCTGTTCATTTATTACAGCGTTCTTATGTCCTACCCATCTACTCATACAACGACTTATTCGTTTTTTCTCTTCTTCAGACAGAACTCCATCTGCAGCTACGGCAAAGTTTTGATAAATAAAAAAAATGCAATGAAGAGGAGAGAGAGTTTTTTCCATAACGGCTACTTAATATTGAATGTCAATTTAATAAATATTTACAGAAAACACACCTCTTTTCAGCTAATCATTTTTTTTAATTTTGGTCTGATTTTTTGAAAAAGTTGATCTTTTATAGCGATAAAAATATAGTAAAAATATTCCCGCTAAATTTGAAAAAAACACATATTTATTTGACCAGGGAATGCCATTGAATTTAAAATCACAAATAGGCCAAAAAATAGGAGTTGGAAAATAATCAATACTATGAAATGGAAAATCTATTAAAATATGTAATGGCCATGCTAGCATGGCAAATGCTAAATTTTTATTAAAATAACAATAGACTATCAAAATAAAAAATAATGCTATTATCAAACTATGAGTAAAATCATATAGTGTAAATACATATTTAGGTAATTCATCGAGTTCAGGTTTGCCAAATTTTAAATTAGATGTATTAAAAAAAACATTAAATAAAAAGTATATTCCAAAAGAGCATAAATCAGGAAAAGCTCCAAAAAAAAGACTTGCATAAGGCCTTCCTTTGTAACCAAAAACCCCCCTTCCCCATAAAGCATGACTTAGGGTATCCATAATTTATACTTTTTTATTTCTAAATTCATCCATTATTATTTGGTAATTATTTAAAATAGCACCAACAAGTAAATTTAATAATAAGAAAGCTGATATTATGTACCACAATACATGATAAGCGGTTATAACCCATGTAGGAATAGCTATAAGTTTCTTTTCACTTGCTATAATCAAATTATACCTTATGTCAGTCCAATCTTCACCTGTTAAAACTCTAAATAATGTAAATAATGTTTCCCCTAAATCTTCATATGGATCTGGCGAAATCCCCGGCGCATTAGGTGCTTCTTCAAGATATTCTACTAAATTCTTTTTTAACACAGGGTCGTCTGTATTCATCGAAGGTAATTTAAATATTGTAACACCTATAACAGCAAATAAATACAAGAAAATACAAAAGAAAAGCATGTTATAAATCAAAGTATTTAAAGATCTTACTAAAACAGCACCAATTAATTTAATTTCTTCACTAGATTTTAATAATCTAAGAACCCGAAGAACCCTTAATACTCTAAGTGTGGTTATTGCTCCGGAAGAAGCAAAAAGAGATTCTGGAATTAAGCAAATAACAACAATAGAAAAATCAAAGATATTCCAAGAATCTTTAAAATACGAGACGGTTGATTCGCTCGCTGTATATCTAATAATTATCTCAATAATGAATATAATTAAAGCTGTTAATTGTATATATTTTATTAATGTATTGGTGAAATATGTTTCCACTCCAATAAGTCCACAATTTATAAGAATGACCATCATAATAAATTTTTCAAACCTATTATCTCCCACAATTCTTTTACATAATTTTTTCATATTGCGTATAATTATTTGATTATAAAATATTTCTTTTCTACACTTCCGTCATCATAAATATAAATGTTAAATCCATTTTTTCTAATAGTTTTTTTTCCTAACAAGTCAATAACTTTAATTATAGATTTGTGATTTTGTTGATGAGTTAAAAATAAACCATCACAATTATCTCCTATACCATCTTGGTTAAAATCAATTTGAGTTGGATTATAAATTTCAGGGCAGTTATCTAATTCATCACATACTCCATCTTCATCCTGGTCTAGTATGCAAAACCCACTACAATCTAAGTAAGAGACTCCATATAAATCTATTGGATACAAACACGGCTGTGTTCCATTGGGATTATAATTACATGCCTCAATATTTTCACTACACCCCTCTTCTTCTAAATGATCACAAATTTCATCATTATCAATGTCATTATAACAAAAACTATTTGCAACATTAATTGAATATGGTAATAAAGCAACACTTGTCGTATTTAAAAGTGTGTCTATTTGAATATGTGAAAGATTATCCATTTTATTAAATAATGAATCGGTGCGCCACCTAATCCAATTAGAATTTTCAGGTAGGATAGAGGATGCGTTTATATGTATAGTGTCAGCAGAAAGATTCACTAATATTCCTCTTTCCTCGTCTGAATTAAAAAATTTCCAACCAAACACTTTCGGAAAAAAAACTTGATTTATTACACCATTATTATTTTGATAATTTACACTATCCATTAAGTTTAAAGGAGTTTTAATTTTCTGAACATTATTCATATCTAACATTTGTTGATTCCAAATTAATGCAGAAAAACCACTTGCTCTTTTTTTAAAATTATTATTAATGTCTAAAGCATCAAAATTAGGAAGCACTCCGCTAATATTATGTTGAATCATTATATCTACTAATTCATTTTGTAAAAGCTGATCATTCATTCCTGCTAAAATCAAAGTATGGCCCCATGTATTAGCAAATCTTTTATCACTCGTTTTATCAAATAAATTATATTCGGTAACCCAGATATTATAATCTTGTATTGAAGAAATTGTATCTTCAAATCCTCGCCATTGTTCATATTTAGGAACTCTATAAAAAGGAAAACCCATAACTTGTTTATTAGAAAACAATGTGTCATCATCATGTAAATAAATATATAAATGCCAAATTAATGCATCAGCATCATTTACGATGTTACAAATACTATCATTCCATTTCCATGCTCTTGAAAAATCAGGCCCACGATTTCCAGCAACAACTCCAATTTTAGTACTAGGCATGAGCGCTTTAATAGAATCAATCCATATATTAGACTCTCTAGCGTAATCTCCTGCTGTAGGAAATTTAATTTCAGAAAAAGGGTTATCATGATTAAACTCACTGCCCAATTCAACACGATTAATTATTAATCCTGAATCGACTGCATTTTGTAATTCAAACAATTGATTGTTTAATGATGAACTCATCATATTTAACACATATATACCATCTGCTTCTATTTGATTTAAAGCTTCTTTAAATCGAACAGGTTTAATGTCAATGGGGTTTAAATTATTCCATCCATTCGGCATCGTATAAATAGTGTCACTAAAAACAGTGTCTAATATGGATTGGTCATAAAACCATCCAGTGCTCCAATTCCAATAGTTAGACACATTACCACCAGGATACCTAATTAGTTTGGGAAACATTGTTTTAACAGAGTCGTTAAATGAGTTATTGACCCAAGAGGGCCCCCTTATAGTATTACCATTTAGCCCAACTTCAGGAACTAATCTAATATATTCATTTAACTCTAATGTAATTTCGTTTTGGCTAAAGTTGAATAAAGGTGTAACTAAAATGAAAAAAATTATAATATTTTTTTGCATTTTAATTATTGTAACAATTGATACTTTTTAATAATTGTCCCATCATCATAAAGTTCAAAAAACAAACCACTAGTTTTACTTTCTTTTCCAAGTATATCTACTTTTTTTATCAAATTAGGTTGATGGTTATTTATGTTAATAATATTTAAGAATGGCTCACAAGAACATTGACATATGTCATAAAGGTTTACATCAAGGTATCCAAAAGGAGTTAAATCTGTACCGCAATCTAAAGGGATTTCAAATGGAAGAAAGGCAGAAAGTATACCAGATTCTAAAGTGGGAATAAGCTCTTCGCAACCTAACAACCCTTCTAAAAGAGAGGCGTCGCCAAAAATATTAACTATATCAATTAAAGTTTCATCTAAATCCTGACAGCCTAAAAGATTTTGTGTAAAAAAGTCATTATCATCTTTATTGTTTTGTGATAAGCAAAATAACGGGATTAGAATTAATAATAGTATTCTTTTCATAACTTATTTATTTTTTAAATAAACTGTTTCCAACTTTTAAAATTGAACAGTTAGGCATATTTATAATTTGAGATGGAACATTATATCCAGAGTCATTTTTAATATAATTAATTTGTATTGTGTCCCCACCTAAATCTTTCCAATTTCCGTGAGAATTATTTCCTCCAAATAAAGTGCTAGTAAAATGAAATGTTCCATCTGAAGAAAATTGCCAAGTCATATTTGGATTTTCGCAATTTGGAGAACAAAAATTAGTCCCAATTAAACAACCATTAAGCATTTTACTTTTTTTTGAACTTGATGTATTTTGTGAGCAAGAAAATAAAAGAGGAATAATTAATATTAGTAATAATTTTTTCATGTTATGTGTTTTTTTTTAATGAGTCAATTACATTAAATGCTTTTTTCCCTCCGCCAACACGACCAAGGTGCAAACAGATTTCAGTTTTTTGATCTTTTAATTTAATTCTCCGCATTTTTTCTTTTCGCGCTCCTACCTTATCTTCATAAATTTCGACAGAATCAATATCTTCTAAATTAATTGACAACATACCGCTTTCATTATTAAAATAACTTTCAATGTTAGTGGATTTTTTTAAAAAATATCCATACGGTTGTTTGGGGTCTTCTTCTTTTTGATCTCCCATAGCAATAGAAGAGAAAAACTTTTTTATGCCCTTTTTTGGTAAAGGAGGAAAACATAAAACAAATCGTTTTGTAGTAATCCAAATAACCCATGCTCCTAAAAATTGTTTTACAACACTTTCAATTACTTCACCATCAATTAAATCTAAATTTAATCTAGCAATTTTAGCTTTTTGAAACAAAATTAAAGACACTGGCAATAAAGCCCAAACAAGATCAAATAAAGCCGCATCACCATCTAAGGTGACGAATAATATAAAAAAAAGAACCAGGTTTAAATAGCCTAAAAGTTTCCAATTTTTTGCGCTCATAAATATTTTTTTTAATTAATTAAAACAAATATACTATTTAGAAAAAAATAAAACCGTATTTTTCACTATATGATTCATCAAATAAAAAGAGAGCAGCTTTTAAATGCCAACATTGAAGATGTTTGGGAATTTGTTTCTTCACCTTTAAATCTAAAAAAAATTACACCGGATTATATGAATTTTACTATTACTTCAAACGATTTAGAAAAAGAAATGTACCCTGGAATGATCATTTGTTATAAAGTTTCACCATTGTTAGGGATTCCTACCAATTGGGTAACTGAAATCACACATGTAAAAAAGTATAAACTTTTTGTTGATGAACAGCGAGTAGGCCCCTATAAAATATGGCATCATGAACATCTTTTTAAAGAGAAAAAAGATGGAGTTTTAATGATTGATATTATTTCATATAAATTACCATTTGGTATTATTGGCAGACTCGTAAATAAACTTTTTATTAAAAAGAAGCTTAATAAAATTTTCAACCACCGCTTTAATAGAATGAATGATATTTTCAATAACAAAGAGAGCGTGTAATCTTAAGTTTATAGAAAACTTAATAATCGAACATAACATAAACCTTATTATATTTGAATAACTAAATATTAGATACTATGAATAATAGAGCATTCTTTTTGATTATTTTATTTTTTCCAATTTTCACAATTTCACAAAACATTCCAACTATATATTCAAATGGGGGCATGAGTCCAGATGAATGGGAATATTATGTAGATGAAACTATGGAAAATTTTGATTCAGATGGTCCAGATTTTGTAGATTTTGGGATTATAGAAAATCCATGTTCACAAGGAGTTTTTATTAAAAGAGCTTCTTCTACTTTAGCGCCTCATAAATCAAACAATTACGATATTGAAAACATACAAGACTATAATCATAAAACTGCTTGGGTCGAAGGTAAATCAGATTATGGTATAGGTGAATACTTTATTGTCTCAGGAGATGTTAACATAATATATAATGGTTATCAAAAATCAGAATGGGTTTGGCGGAGCAACTCTAGAGTTAAAAAGTTTAAAGTTTATAAAGACAATAAACCAATTTGTTATTTGAAATTAAATGATCTTATGGGTGGGCAGTATTTTTTATTACCAGAAGATTACTCTACGGAGGGAGATGGATATGACACCCCTTCGTATTATGCTGATGATGAAAGCGGTCCACATTTTAAGTTTGAAATAGTTGAGGTTTATGAAGGAGATAAATGGAAGGATGTTGCAATTACTCATATTGATTTGCAGGGTTGTTGTTTGTTGGGTCAAAGTATAGTCTCAGACCCACATGGTAATTACCAACAAATATCAAAAATAAATAAAGGAGATTTCATAAAAACAATTGACTTAAAATCAGGAAAAGTAACCAAAGCAAAAGTCAATCAAGTGTTTAATCAAAAGCACTATGCCCTTTTGGAAATAAAAACAAAAAAGCAGAGTATTAAAGCAACTAAAGACCATCCTTTTTATGTTAAAAATTATGGATTGATTTCTTTAAGAGAAATTTTAAAAATAAAAAGATTACATGATTATAATGAGTTGAGTAATCAATTTGAAATTTTAGTTTGGAATGAGACAAAAAATAAAACAGAACATGAAATTATAACTCAAATTAATATTATTGAAGGAGAATTTGAAACATATACCATTCTAGATTTAGAAAATGGGCAGAACTTTATTGCAAATGGGTTTGTTACTTCTACATATTAAAAACAAGCCATCTTTATAAGATGTTTTAGTTGAATAAATAAACTAATTTTATAAAAATTAATAATAGTCAAAAATGGAAAACTTCAAATCAAATTCATTTATCAAAGAGCAATTAAAAAAAGCCGCAGATTGGGCACGATTTTTATCTATATTCGGATTTGTTCTCGTCGGCATTATGTTTTTAGGAGCCCTTTCAATGGTTGGCTCTAACTCAGGAGGGTTCAGTCTACCGATAACTTTACTTGCAATACTATTATATTTTATGCCCGTAAGATATTTATACCTTTTTTCCGAAAACATAAAAATGGGATTAGAAAATGATGACGAATTACATTTCGAAAAATCTTTTCAAAATCTTGCAAGTCACTATAAATTTATTGGAATATTAACTATAATTTATATAATATTTATAATTATCATGCTATTTAGTTATCCGGCCATGTACTAGTCTTTTAATAATATAATTCAATATGAAAAAACCATTACTTCTAGTTTTTATTATCCCAATATTAAGTTTTTGTCAAGAACCTTCTGGTGACCAAGAAGGATATGGCCTGCCGAAAAAAACTCAACATGAAACAGCGCCAGTTGATTATGAAAAAATGGTTCCAATTGATTTTAAAGTTGTGGAAACATTACCACTGTTCCCAGGGTGCAAGGCAAGTAAAAAACCTACTCTTTCACAAAGGAGAGACGAAGATAAAGAATGTTTAAATATAGGGATAATGAAGCATATAAAGCAGAACTTTGAATATCCTA
>MDSW01018354.1_pt1 | contig 30003 bp, 28 predicted proteins | sample 811171 | NCBI WGS metagenome assembly MDSW01 (sample SAMN05326641, study PRJNA326480) | marine metagenome | isolation source: seawater | place: Atlantic Ocean: North West | collected 2012 | reverse complement strand
TAAATAGATGATTTTATATGGAATTAGCTAGAATTTCATTTCTTGTTTCTGCATAAGAGGATGAAATTTCATTTTGGATAACATCATTGGAATCATCATTAAACTTTTTTACAATTTTTAATGACATTTCGCTGTAATCAAATTGATCATTTTTTATTGACCATTTCATCATTTCCTTAATTATAGGTATGGTACTAATACCCATATCTGTCAAATAATACCATTTAACTTTTTTGTTTGATGGATTAATTTTAAAATTAATATATCCGTCTTTTACCAGACTCTTTAACCTATTTGTTAATATATTAGATGCAATACCCTCACTACTAGTAAGAAAATCATTGAACGTCTTCTTTCTAAAGAAGATCATATCCCTTATAATTAGTAAAGACCACTTATCACCAATACGGTCCAAGCAACCAGCTAAAGCACATTTGCTTCTGTATTTCATTATTACGTTAGTTAGAAATTTTGTTTAGTTTTATTTTAAAATTATAAAAAATTAATATTTTACTAACAATTTTGTAGCATAAATTATAAAAAAAAATTTATTTATATATTATCTAAATAAAATAAAAATCTATCCATGAAAATTGAAATATGCTCAGATTCAATTGAATCAGTTCTATTAGCAAATAATGCTGGTGCTGACTCAATTGAGCTTTGTTCATGTTTTAGTGTAGGGGGTATTACGCCATCAAATGAATTAATTAAAGAAGCAGTTAGGTTATCTAAAATACCTATTCATTGTCTTATAAGACCAAGAGAAGGACATTTTATTTATAATAATCACGAATTTAATACAATAATTAATGACATAAGAAATGCTAAAGAAAATGGCGTAAAAGGAGTTGTTATAGGCGTTTTAACTAAAGATTTTAATGTTAACGTTACTCAATTGGATAAAATAATTAAAGTGTCTAAGGGTTTAGAAATAACTTTTCATAGGGCATTTGATAGCATAGTAGACTCAAAAAAAGCAATTGATTTATTATCTGAAATTGGAATAAATAGAATTTTATCATCTGGCAAATCAAATAAAGCAATCAACGGAATTCAAAATCTAATTAGTTGGAAAAATTATAATACAAAAATTATAATTCAACCTGGGGGAGGAATAAATAATCATTCAGCATCAATATTCAAAGAAAAAGGTTTTGAGTCAATTCATTTGTCTGCAACTGAAGAAGAAAAATTTGATACTTCAATAACAAAAACATTAGAAAATGAGTTCTCTAAACAAATTATAAGAAGACCGTCTTTAAATAAAATGAAAGATATTGTGAAAATTGCAAAAAAAAACCCTTAATAAAGGGTTTTTATCCTTTTGTCTATTTCGAGTTTAGTTTTGCATAAATACTAATTGAATGGTAGCTGAATCATATATTTTTCTTGAGGCAGTTCCAATTTTTTGAACCTGTGTACTGATAAAATCTGATGGAACATCAATATTTGCTCCTTTAACAAATTGATTAAAAATAATATGAGTTATATTTTTGTAAGCATTATCGGTACTATTGATTACTTTATTAAAGTTCCAGGCTGCATGGTTGCCAGCAATAATATTTTTTTCAAAAATTGGTTTGAAAAATTCTAATTCAAATTTTTCATAATCATCTACTAATTGTTCTACAGGAGAGACTGTATATAAATTTCCAATAACTGGAGGGTTTGGTTTAGTAAAATAAAGATTTTCGAGTGTATAACTTCTTGTATCCTTTCTTGGCAATCCAATATTAGATATTTTCCTCTCTACACTTTTAGATGACATTTTTCCTTTGTAAACCATTTTAGCAATGGATAAATATTCATCCCAATTATCTGATTTCATTTGATCTAAATCTTTATATACATTAATAATAAGATAATCTCCAATTCCCTTATCTTCTATTTCAGATAAATCACCACCTCCAACATTTTTAAAAACATACCATCCCATTTTTTTTCCATCCTCTATGGCTTGTTTTTGAACTGGGGAAATGAATGCCTCAACAGATTCATAATCCATAGCTTTTCCTTTTTTGATTTGAACAACATCCATCACAAGAATTTGTGCAGAGCTGAATAAAGGAAGTAATAAAATAAATAATAATTTTTTCATTTTTTTTAGTTTATTAATTTTGATTTGCAATTAAATAAAAGTAATCAAAAATAATAAAATACAAAATTAAATTAATCAAATCCTTGAACGCCTTGAACAGTTGTATATTTTAATATTACTTTTTTATCTGGAAATATTTTTTTGTAAGCTGATTGGACAGCTAATGTAGCCTCGTGAAAACCGCATAGTATAAGTTTTAATTTTCCAGGATAAGTATTTATATCACCTATAGCATAAATACCTTCAACATTTGTTTGATAATCTAGCGTATTATCGACTTGGATTGCACTTTTTACAATATCTAGATTCCAATTTGCAATTGGACCAAGCTTGGGAGATAATCCAAACAATGGAAACCAATTATCTAAATCTACAGATGTTTCATTTCCATCGATATTTTTGATTATGATAGTTTTTAATTTATTATCTCCAGTTAATTTAACAACCTCAGAGTTAATATATAATTCAACTTTACCTTGGTCTCTCAATTTATACATTTTAGAAACTGAGTCCTTATGTGCTCTAAAATTATTACTCCTATGAATTAAACCAACATTGTTTGATTTTTCGGCAAAATAATTTACCCAATCTAAAGCAGAATCACCACCTCCTGAAATAAATATTTTTTTACCCTCATAATCTTTTGGCTCTTTAATTATGTAACTTACCCCATTATTTTCAAAAAAATCGATATTATTAATTTTTGGTTTTCTAGGCTCAAAACAACCAAGGCCACCAGCAATAAAAATAATTTTAGCCTTATGTTCAGTACCTTTATTTGTTTTAACATTAAAAGTTCCATCACTTGACCTAGAAATAATCTCTGCCCTCTCTCCTAGTGTAAATCCAGGTTTAAATGGCTTTGCCTGTTCAAGCAGATCATCTACTAACTCACCAGCGAGAATTGAAGGTATGCCGGGAATATCATAGATTGGTTTTTTGGGATAAATTTCTGATAACTGTCCACCAGGAACTGAAATAGAATCTATTAAATGACACCTTAATTTCATCAATCCTGCTTCAAATACTGCAAATAAACCCACTGGACCAGCGCCAATTATCAAAATATCAGTTTTAATCATAGATTTTCATAATAAATTATTGATTTGCAAATATAAATCTATTAACAATTAAAGCTTGAAAGTTTGCCCAATTTTTGCAATATTATAACCCTCTGACAAAACCTTACAAGTTATTTCATTATTTCTTTCTAAAAGAGGATTGGTATGATTCATATGGATAAAATATATTTTATTTTTATCAGATAATGAAAGTGAGTCAAGGTATTCAATTGTTTCAACAACAAATGGATGTGGAATTTCATCAATAGATCTATAACTTATCTCTGAGTTATCATAGAATGTTCCATCTATGAACAATAAGTCTAAATCATTTATTATGTCTTTTAAAGAAATTTTCCACTTACTCCATTTATCAATATCAGGAATAAAAAGAATTTTTTTATTTGGTCCTTGAATAAAAAAACCAACAGTTTCAGAAAATTCATCTCTGTGAGGAACAATTATTGGCCTTACAACAAGGTCTTTGGAAATTCTATGTTGTTCATCATTGAAAATTTTAGATACTACAATATTTGATTGATCAATTAATTGGGACCATGGTCCATTATTTGTTAAAAAATCATACATTCTTGGCATAACATATACAGGAACAGAATTTGAATTCATTGCTTCTTTACCAAGAAACATTATTCCAGAATAGTGACCAATATGTGCATGTGTCAAAAAGATACCATTTAAATCAAAGCCATAATTATTTTTCATATAATTAAATTGACTAGGGAAATCTGGTGTAGCATCAAAAATGTAAAATTTTTTATCCATACAGTCCGCTAAACCAAGTGAAGAAACTTTATAATCACTTGTTTTTAACTTATTCAAACAACATACCCTGCTGCAATTAATGTGAGGCAATCCACCATCTTGTAATGTTCCCAGAACGACTATTTCAACTTCATGTTGAGATAAAAGAAAATTTGAGAAAAAAGATAATATAAAAAAAAATAATTTTTTCATTAAAAATTGGTAAATAAAACGATTTATTTCAATGTATCTTTTGATTATGTAAATAATATTTAATTGATTCTAAATATAATAACTAATCTCTTTTTAATTAAATTATTTATTTTAGACTAAATTTGTTTAAATATTACTCGAACAAATGCTTGATGATTTAAAATATCTATTTGCCTACACAGTCCCATTAGCTACTCTTTTTTCAATATTTTCTGATGGTATAATGACTTTTATAACGCCTATCTATACATTTGTCTTCATTCCTCTATTAGAGATCATCCTAAAGGATAAAGATTTTAACTCCAACTATAGTGAAAAACAAATAGAAAATAAATTAACTAATAAAATTTTTGATTATTTACTTTACGGAAATATTCCATTAGTTTTTATTATACTTTTTTCAGGAATCTATATTTTATCAAATAATTCACTAATGATGTATGAAATAATTGGAATAACTCTTTCACTAGGTATTCTCCTTGCTACAAATGCCATAAATGTTGCTCATGAATTAGGACATCGTAAATCAATTTTTGAGCGTACACTATCAAAACTATTGTTAATTCCTTGTCTTTATATGCATTTTTATCTAGAGCACAATTATGGACATCATAAAAATGTTGCAACCCCAGAGGATCCTGCAACTTCAAAACACAACCAAACTGTATATAGTTTTTGGATCACATCTGTATTTAACCAATACCTAAATGCCTGGAATATTCAAAAAGATATTTTAGATAGATCAAATAAAGGTTTCCTTTCAATTAGTAATGATATGATATGGTACCATCTAATTCAATTTGGCTACTTATTTTTAGTATATAGTTTTTTTGGACTTCATGGTCTTATCTATGCAATTATTTGTGGTATAATATCATTTTTATTTCTAGAAACTATAAATTACATTGAACATTATGGTCTTGTCAGAAAAAAACTTCCTACTGGAAGATATGAGAGAGTTCAACCACACCACTCTTGGAATTCCAATCATATTATAGGCAGAATTGTTCTCTACGAATTAACAAGACACAGTGACCATCATTATAAGTCTTCTAAAAAATATCAAGTCCTGGAAAATAAACAATCAAGTCCACAACTACCCTATGGTTACCCTACATCTATTCTGATAGCATTATTTCCTCCTCTTTGGTTTAAAATCATTAACCCTAGATTGAAAAATTTTAATGTCTAAAATTTATAAAATTTCAATTATTTCAGCGTTAGCTGGATTTTTATTTGGATTTGATACTGTTGTAATCTCGGGAGCCGACCAAGAACTTCAAGAAATTTGGAATACTTCAGATATTTTTCACGGATCAATTGTTATGTCAATGGCCCTGTGGGGAACCGTTCTAGGTGCTCTTGTTGCAAGTTATCCTTGCGATAAATGGGGAAGGAAAAACACACTCGTTTTTATTGGTATACTCTATTTAGTGTCAGCTTTAGGTTCAGCCTTTGCAAATGATCCATATATGTTTTCATTTTTTAGATTTGTTGGAGGAGTTGGAGTTGGTTTATCAACAATTGCAGCACCAACATATATTTCAGAAATTGCTCCAACCGAAAAAAGAGGAAGATTAGTAATCCTGTATCAATTTAATTTAGTATTTGGAATATTAATTGCATATACATCAAACTATGTTTTTCAGGGTTTTGGTGAACAACCTTGGAGATGGATGATGGGAGTTGAGGCACTACCGGCATTTATATATCTTATAGGGTTAAAAACTGTTCCAAAAAGTCCAAGGTGGCTTGTTGTAACAAAAAAAAATGTTTCATTAGCAAAAAAAATTTATTTTGAGATAAATGACAAATCACTTAGCGATGATGAATTAAATACTTTTTCAAATAATACAAATAATGCTGAAATTTTATTTTCAAAAACATATTTAAGACCAATAATACTAGCATTTTTAATATCGTTTTTCAATCAGATGTCTGGAATAAACGCATTTCTATACTATGCACCAAGAATTTTTGAAATCGCAGGGTTGGAATCAAATTCTGCATTTTTAAGCAGTATTGGGATTGGTTTAATAAATTTAATTTTTACAATTATTGGAATGTATTTAATTGATAGAACAGGACGAAGAACTTTATTAAAGATAGGTTCATTTGGATATATTATTTCTCTCTCAATGATTGCAATTTCATTTATATACAGTTTGGAAGGATTTTTTGTTCCCTTGTTTCTATTTATGTTTATTGCTTCTCACGCAATTGGTCAAGGAAGTATAATATGGGTTTTTACAGCGGAAATTTTTCCTAACAATTTAAGGGCAAAAGGTCTATCTTTTGGTATTTCTGTTCATTGGATTCTTGCGTCATTAATAACCCTTCTGATGCCAAGCTTTTTATCTTCACTCAGTAATCCAGGGTTTATATTTTTATTCTTTGCATTTTTTATGATTTTTCAATTTTTATTCACTTTGTTTATAATGCCAGAAACCAAAAATATTAGCCTAGAGCAGTTAAGTAAAAAATTAACAAATTAAACGAACATAAAAAATCATAGGATTTTTTGACCAATATGTTCTTTAAAATTAATCATATAAAAAACCTATTTTTGAAATAAATAGGCTAAACTATAATTCATGTATTCAATTCTTTTTAATTTTTTTAAAAATCAAGGACTTAACTTCACTACTTCAAACCTTTTGAGCTATTTATGCATGTTCGTAATAATTTTTTTAATAACTATTGTACTTTCATGGATATCTGCAAAAATTCTAAAAAACTTATTTAAGCAATTAGCTAATAAAACCAGTTCTGATTTTGATGATGCTTTAATAAGACACAAGATTCCTTCATTTTTAGGTTATTTACCACCAATGTTTTTTTTAATTTTTCAATTTCAACAGTTAATTGAAATATTTCCAAAATTATTTTCTATTTCTATAAATGTTTTGGAAACAATAATTGCTTTAATAACCATATTAATAATTAGGGGTGTATTAAAATCAATTAAAGATCAGCTAACTAAGTATCCATTACTTAAAGATAAACCCCTGGAAAGCTATATTCAAGTATTCATGATATTTATTTGGTTTTTTGGTGGGATTATTATGTTATCACTATTGACAGGAAAAGAAATTGGTGTATTCTTAACTACATTAGGTGCTCTCTCAGCAGTAATTCTTTTAATTTTTAAGGATACCATTCTCGGTTTTGTTGCAAGTATTCAAATTACTATTAATGATACCGTGAGGATAGGCGATTGGATAACAATGACCAATGCTGGAGCTGATGGTGACGTAATTTCTATTAGCCTTTCATCAGTTAAAATTCAAAATTTTGATAAAACTATAACTACAGTTCCTACTTATAAACTCATTTCCGATTCCTTCACTAATTGGAGAGGAATGAGTGAATCTGAAGGAAGAAGAATCAAAAGATCACTTCTAATTAAAGCTGATTCCATAAAATTCATGGGTAATAATGAAATTAGATCTTTAAAAGAAATTGAACTTCTTAAGAGTTTTATCAATAAACGCGAAAAAGAAATAAACGACTTTAACAAAACAAACTCATCAAATAAAAATCAATTAATTAATGGGAGGAATTTTACAAATTTAGGATTGTTCAGGTATTATATCAGTAATTATTTGAACAAACATCCAAAAATAAACAAAAATATGACTATAATGTGTAGACAACTCACGCCCACCCCTACCGGAGTTCCTCTTGAAATATATGCATTTATTACAGATAAAAATTGGGTAAATTATGAAGAAATAGTATCAGACATTTTTGATCATCTGTTAGCATCTATTTCGAGTTTTGGTCTTAAAAACTTTGAATATTATTCAAAACAATAAATATCTTTATAATGAAAAGTATATTTTTCAATTTATTATTCATAGCCTCTTCAGTATTATTTAGTCAACAAACAAAAAATAAGTTGACAAAAGACACCCTCACACTAAACATGAATAAATCTAAGGGATTTATAAATACATATTTGGATGAAAATAAATTGTATTTAGAAATAAAAAAAGAAGTTTTAAATAAAGAATTATTGATGGTAACAAGATTTTCAAAGCTTCCCTCTAATTATTCCGGATATATCAATGCAGGAACAAAAACAGCTGAAAATGTTATATCATTTGAATTAAGTGGCAATAAAATCTTATTAAAAAAACTAGCTTATACAAATGAAGCAAATAATGAAGATCCCATAAATAAAAGTGTAATAATAAATAACTTTCCCCCTATTTTGGCTGTATTTGAAATTGTAAATTCTGATCCTAATATTTTTCTAATTGATGCAACTAAACACTTTATGGATAATTCTCCTGGATTTAATCTTATAAGTAAAGGAAATAAGGAAAAATATAAAATTGGTAGTATTGATAAAAAAAGAAGTTTTATCGATAGCGCCAAGAGTTTTAGTCAAAATATTGAAATTAGACATACATTAACCTATAATGCCAAAAATCTTCCAAAACAAAATAATGCAGAAACATTAAGTTTTCAAATTAATCATTCGATAATCTTATTGCCTGAAAATTTGATGCCGGTTCGTTATGAAGATAAAAGAATTGGTTGGTTTACCTTAAATAAAGTTAATTATTCATCAAATGAATTAAAATCGGACGAATATAAGATCATAAGAAGATGGAGGCTTGAACCTAAAGATATAGATGCATATAACAAAGGTCAGCTGGTTGAACCATTAAAGCCAATTATTTATTATTTGGATCCAGCAACTCCTCTAAAATGGAGACCATATTTTAAAAAAGGCATTGAAGATTGGAATATTGCTTTTGAAAAAGCAGGTTTTAAAAATGCAATAATTGCTAAAGACCCTCCTTCCAAAAAAATTAATCCTGATTTTAGCCCCGAAGATATACGTTTTTCAACTGTAAGATATGTAGCATCAAAAACACGAAATGCAAGTGGTCCAAGTGTTTCAGACCCAAGGACTGGAGAAATTTTAGAAAGTGATATTGTTTGGTATCATAACCATTTAAGATCATACAGAAATAGATATTTATTGGAAACTGGTGCTGCAAACCCCAATGCAAGGACATTAAATACACCTGAATCTGAAATTGGTGAAATGATGAGAAGAGTCATATCTCACGAAATTGGTCACGCTCTTGGATTACCACACAATATGAAAGCAAGTTCAGCATATCCAGTTGATTCGCTAAGATCAGGAAATTTTAGTCAGAAAATGGGAATAGCCACTACCATAATGGATTACGCAAGATATAATTATGTTGCTCAACCAGGAGACAAAAATATCAGATTTATAAGAAAACTTGGGCCATACGATAATTACTCTATTGAGTGGGGATACAGATATTTCTCAAATAAAAACGAGATCGAAATAGATTCAATTCTTTCGAAGTGGATTGGTGATAAAAATCTGAATCCAATTTATATGTTTGGCTCGTATGGTAATGATCCTGATTCACAAACTGAAAATATTGGAAATGACCCTATTAAAGCTAGCTATTATGGTTTGAAAAATCTTAAAATTGTTGCAAAAAATCTTGAAAATTGGACAACAAATGAAGGGTCGAATTATGATGACTTAAAAGAATTATATCAAGAACTTATAGGGGTTTACAGGAGATATATTTATCATGTTGCATCAATCATTGGTGGTGTTAATGAGACAATAATGAATAAAGGACAGGCTGGAATTCCATTTTTGAATGTGGAACAAGAAAAACAATTAGAAGCAATTAAATTTTTAGATCAAAACCTTTGGACGTCACCAAAATGGCTATTTGAAAAAAACCTTATTTCAAAAATTAAAAAAGAAGGAGTATTAGAGTTAATAAGTAATCTTCAAAAATCCGTATTCAATAGAATATTTAGTGTCAGAACTCTTAATCGAATGATATCTACAGAAATCACATTGGAAGGAAATGGATTAAAAGTATTTGATTTATTAAATTTAGTATCGAATTATCTAATAAATGAAAGGAATAATCCTGATTTGCTTGAAAGAGAAATTCAAAAAAACTTAGTAGCCCAAATTGATATACTTCAGAAAAATGAAAAACTAATTCCTGAAGTTAAAGGATTAATAATCGCGAAAAAAAATGACTTAATTAAATATTTTAAATCCAAAAGGAAAACTAACTCAATAGCACTAAAAATTCATTATGATTACTGTTATAATTTTTTAAAAAGTGATTGAGATAGAAATTTTTGTATCAAAGGTAATTTTTAAAATTACTCATTAAAATATCTCTGCTAGCATACATCTTGCACTACCCCCGGACACTCGCTCAATTGTTTTTAAGTCGACACTTATAATTTTAGAATATTTTTCAAATTTTTTAATTTGCAGCTTTGTTAAAGAATTATATGCAGAGCTACTCATAACAAGTATAGGTTCTTTTGAGTTATGTAAAAGCAACATATTTCCAGCAAAGTTTTTTATTTGATTTTCACTAAGAGATATTATTTCCTTTCCATCATTATATAGTTCATTGATAAGATTTTCTTTTTCTTGAATATTATGAATTGAATCTAATCCCACAGCAGCAAATTTTTGTCCAATTGACATCATAACATTTGTATGGTATATACTCAATTTTTTTTTAGAAAATTTATGATATGCTTTAAATAATATTGGTTTATATTTCATTTTAAAACAAAAATCAATTACCAAATCTTTACAAGTTCTTTCCGACAAACAAGCATAGCACTTTTTATTTACCCTATCCAACACCATACTACCGGTTCCTTCTAAAAACAAATTTTCATTTTCAAAATTTGTAAAATCATATATTTTTTCAATTTCAACTCCTTGTTTCTTTAACTTATCAAAAATATAGTCTGTTCTCTCATTTCTTCTATTCTGAGCAAACATTGGATAAAGAATTACTTTATTTGTTTTATGAAAAGAAACCCAATTATTTGGAAATAATGAATCTGGGGTCTGAGGATATTTCTTGTCTTGATAGACTGTAATCCTGAGACCTGCATTTAATAATTTGATCACAAATTTATCGAATTCTTTTTTGGCTAGATCATTAATTTCTTGATCATTTAAGCTCGTATTTTTTTGAAAATAATTATTTACAGTAGTCTCTTCATTTTTTTTAAAAAAATAGGGTCTTACCATTAAAACATGATTAGTTAAACCATTCATAATGATCTATTTAAAGGTAAAGTTGAACATCTTAACAATCCCTCCTGTTTTGAAATTTCTTTAAAAGATAAAGTTTCTACTTTAATACCCCTTGAAATCATCCAATTATTTAATCTTTGAAATCTAATATCTGAAACAACTGTACTTTTATTAATTGAGAAAATATTACACATCATTTCAGACATTTCAGCAGAATCAATAAAAAAACAATTATCAGAACCGAAATCATTAATTAAATCATTTAATTGGGAACTGTCAGAAAAACCCTCGCGATGGATAATTGCATATAATGATCCTACAGGCTGAAAACAACAATCTAAATGCAAAATATTTTTTTTGGGATCAGTATTTGATTTATTTAATTCTAACAATACAACCTCTTTATCTGGAAAATAATTCTTTAATATCTCAATACCCTTCAGATTAGTCCTTGCAGTTACATAATCCGAATAATCACTTTTAACGTATGCTCCAACGTAAATTTTATTATAATTTAGTATTACATCTCCTCCCTCAATGTGCGCATCATTTGGTAGAGAAATAATAAATTCATTTGGAATATTTTCGAATAAATAATTAATCGCATCAATCTCTTTTGATCTTGCGGGTAAGACATTTGATATTACAAATTTATCATCAATTACAAACCCAATATCCCGTGTAAAAATTTGATTATAATTACAGATCAATTTAGGACGATAAACATCAACATTATAGGAGTTTAAGATGGATACAAAGTTATTCAATTCACCTACCATATTATTTTCCTCAGGATAAGTTCCTTTGATAATATTTATTCGTGATTTTGGATCGTACACGTTCTTTAAATCTGGTACTCCGCCGTTATTATTTGCGATCCCAACAATAACAGACTCTAAATTTCCTGTTTCATTTGTTACACTCAGAGTCATTTTCGGTATTTTTTCTAAATTTAAAAAAATTACTTATTATACTATAAAAAATCAATAATGGTGATTGAAGTAAAACCATGTTTTTTATATTTGAATAAAATATTTAATCATGTCGTATTCTGGTATTTTTTCAGGAAATTTTAAAACACGTAATCGTGATCATTTCGCAGCTATTGTTAGAGTTGCTCTGTCTGATAATATTATTACTGAAAAAGAACAAAAATTTATAAATAGACTTGCGATTTTGCTAGAAATAGATCAATCAGAAGTTGATCAAATCATAAAAAATCCAAAGTCGTATCCAATAAATCCGCCATCAAATGAGCAAAGAAGACTTGAAAGACTTTATGATCTTTCGAGAATAGTAGTAGCAGATGATATTGCAGATGAAGATGAAATTGAATTATTAAAAAAATTTATTTTAGCATTAGGTTTTCCCTCTGAAGAAGTTGACTTAATTACTAAAAAGGCAATTAAATTAGTTCAAAATGATACAGAAGAAGATGAGTTTATATCATCTTTTAAATAATTTAAGTTTAATTGTAATTTTTATTATAAAAATATTTAGATAAACTACCTAGAACCATAACAAATAGTATTGAATAATAAACAAAATTTGGTGTTATTATTTTATCTCCGCTTGCATAAGAATGAAGACCAACTAAATAAAAATTGACACCAAAATATGTCATTAGTATGCTAGAATAAGCTATAATACTCATTAAGTTAAATAGCCACTTTCCTCCAAGACCTGGAACTAACCTCATATGAATTACAAATGCATATACCATGATTGAAATCAAAGCCCAAGTTTCCTTGGGATCCCATCCCCAATATCTTCCCCAACTTTCATTTGCCCACATTCCACCTAAAAAATTTCCTATAGTTAACATAATTAACCCAATTGTTATAGATAGTTCGTTTACTATTGTTAATTCTTGAATTTTATGCTTAATTCTAATTTTATTTTTTTTGTTCAATAGTATAATAAGAAACAAAGAAATAATACCTAAAATCATACTTATTGTAAATGGTCCGTAGCTTGCTACTATTACAGCAACATGAATCATGAGCCAGTAACTATTTAAAACAGGTTGAAGATTTGCTATTGAAGGATCCATCCAATTCCAGTGAGCAATCATTAGAATCATTGACGATACAAATGTAGTAGCTGAGATGGTGAGTGATGATTTTCTACCAAAAACTAGCCCAAAAAACAAAGTTGCCCATGAGACATAAATCATAGATTCATAGGCATCACTCCATGGAGCATGACCTGAAATAAATGCACGAAAAAATAAACCAAAAGTGTGAAGAGAAAAAAGAAAAACAATAGTTCCAATTAATATATTTTTTAAATAATTTAAATATTTATTTTTTTTGAATATCTGAAAAATTAATACAATAAATAATAAAAGGCCGGAATACAAATAATAACTAAATAATTTTTTAAAAATATCGTATTTATTATACTGAATTTCAGCATTAATTTTTGAAATACTAGGAAGTACTTGTGAGCCATGTTTTTTTTGAAAACCTTTTAAACTCTCTATCAAATCATCTGATTGAGAAAAGTCGCCATTTATTTTTCCAAGTCTTAATGCCTGAAAATAAAGTGGTAAGACATTTTTTACATACAAAGAATCTGTACCAATAAAATTTTCCTGATCTATTTCAGGGAATGAAACCCATTTATTTGATGAATCATTTGGAACTGGAAAAATTCTTAAAACTTTTCCCTCAAGTGCAGAATACAATAAATTAACTCTTCTATCTAATTCAATGAAATCTTTTTGAAACTGATTAGGAGTTTGAGTTCTATAAGCATCCTCTAATTGTTTTGAAATTTTATAATTGCCTTGACTGTCAAAAAAAGAAACCAAAGGAGCATATTTATCTTTTTCATTAATTCCTGCAATTCTTCTAATGCTATCATTTCCTCTTTTTAAATAAATATTAGGAACATTATACCAAAGAGATGGATTATTAGTTATGGAAAGTAAAACTTGATCTGAAGAAAGACCATTAAAAACATCTCTTTTACTAACTTTTCTTAACAATTCAGATGAAAAGGTATTTGCTGGCTTCATTCTTCCACCTAAATCCTGAATTACAAGACTACCAAATTTATTAGCCTGATCATCAGGAAAAGCAGTTACTTTTATTAATGAATCAAAATTAATTTTTGAATTTTGTGAATTTTCATAATTAATCTGAGAATTACCAGTATATAAAAACGAAAAAAATAGAAATAAAGTAAATTTTTTTTTACTGAGTTTTGAGAGACTTTTTGATAATGTTTTAAACCTTGTTCTGCCAATAAAAAAAATTCCACACATTGAAAGATATAAAAGAATATATCCTATATATGTAATCGTTGTTCCTGCTAAATCATGATTTACGGATAAAACAGTTCCCTTTTCATCTGGATCAAAAGATGCTTGAAAAAAACGAAAACCCCTGTAATCTAATATGTTATTCATGTAAATATTATAATCAAATGATTTAGACTGATCTATGACTGAGACTTTACTTTCAAATGAGGAATAAGATTTTTCTGTTCCAGGATATTTATTTGCAACAAAATCATTTAACTTGACTGTGAAAGGCAAATCTAAAAAAATTGAGCCATATGATATATAAAAATCAAGCCCACCAACCTTTAAATTTATTGGATCATAGACTAACCCTTTTCCTCCAAACACTGTAACATCTTTTGTTTCTCCTTCGGAAGTAACTGATAGAAATAACGCATCTTGCTTTTTTGATTGTTCATCAGCTGATTTGATTACTCCAAGATTTCCCCTCAAAGGAGGATCAGGAATAACAAATTGAAAATTGGGAATTGAATATAAGGATCGAAATTCTAACTCCTGTTCATCATCTTCAAAAAAATTACCGGTGTACTGATCAACCATTCGAGTATAAGTACCAGAAAAAGGAGATTCAATATAATATAAACCTAATTCAGAGCGAATATTTATGGCACCTTCAATTGGATTGTTTAATGTAAATAAAATATTTTTAATGCTTGAAACATCACCCTCCTTCACGTAGTGTTCATTTCTGTTACCATCACTTGCCTCAACAATTTTTAAAAAACGATCACCTTTGGGATCTAATATTAAACCCTCAACAGCATTTTCAATGTAATTAACATAATTAATTGTGAATTTTTTTTTATTAAAATCTTGATCCCACTTAAGAGAATTTGATGTGTGCTCAGAAAATAAAACATCATTGATGAGTTTTTTTCTTTTAATCAAACCATTAACTTTTCCGTCTACAAGAACTGTTAGATATGTTTTTTCAGATATGATTTTATTTGACTGATCTCCCTCCCTGATTGGCATAACTCCTTCGTAACCAAAATATCTTGTTATAAATGCACCAAGAATAATTAATATTAAAGAAATATGGATTAGAAGAACTGCCCATTTATCTTTTTTTAATAACCTATACTTAATAATATTTCCAAAAAAATTAAGCATTAATAAAAACATAATTAGCTCGAACCACCGAGCATTATATATCCAGATTTTTGCAGCAGTTGTAGAATAGAAGCTTTCAAGAAATGTTCCAATTCCCATGGCAATTGGGAAAGCTAAAAATAAAATAGCAGTTAGTTTGTTGGAAAACAAATAGTCTAAAAATTTCTTTTGCATTCTATAATTAAAACATAGCAAATATACTCCTTGATTATTGAAAATTATCAGAAAATCAATAGTAAATTATTATTTCTGAATACATAAAACTTATTAAATAAAAAATAAAATAACATTGTGTAAATTTGAATAATATGTATTCTACTACAATAATTGGAAACGGTAATTTAGGTTATAATTTCTCACTGGCACTCAAGAAAGTGGATGGATTTAAGCTGTATCAATGGTATGGTCGAAACTGGGATGCTGAAAAATTAAATAAAAAATTAATAAATAACTTTTCAGAGCTAAAGAAAGCAGACTTATTTATTTTGGCTGTATCAGACAATTCTATAATTGACATATTAAAGCATTTAAATAAAAATTATTTTGTTGTTCATTGTTCAGGTTCAACATCAATTGAGGTTTTCAAAAACTTCAAAAGAGCAGGTGTAATATTTCCTATACAGACTATCAATAAGGTTAAAAAATCTTCCTTTGTTGGAACACCGTTTTGTATTGAAGCTAAATCAAAAATAGATTTAGAAGTTCTAAAAAAATTAATTAAAGGTATTAATGGAACATACAAATGTTTAAATTCAAATCAAAGAGCTAATATTCACTTATCAGCAGTATGGATCAATAATTTTGTTAATCATATGATTTCTAAAGGAAAAAAAATTTGTAAAGAAAATAATATATCTTTTTCGTTAATGGAACCGATATTAAAAAGAACAATTAGTCAAGCGATAAAGTATAATCCCGATGAGTTACAAACTGGACCTGCGGTGAGAAATGATAAAAATACATTAAAGCTTCATTCAAATCTCATTAAAGATTTCGATGACAAAAAATTATATGAAATTATAACAAAATCAATACAAAAAAATTATGAGTAAACAGAGTTATAAAATAAAACTCAGAAAAATAAATACATTTATTTTTGATGTAGATGGAGTTTTGACTGACGGAAAAGTATTAATCGATGTAGATGGTCAAATATTGAGATTAATGAATACCAAAGATGGTTATGCGATGAAATATGCAATAGATAATGGATTTAAAATATCAATCATTACAGGGGGGACCAACTTAGCTGTAAAAAAACGTCTAATTTCACTAGGTGTTCATAAGATATACCTTGGATCCCACAATAAAATTAATTCCTTTAATGATTTAATAAAAAAGTTTAATCTAAATCCTAATGAAATCCTCTATGTTGGCGATGATATTCCCGATATTCCTGTTATGAAAAAAGCTGGTGTTAGCGCTTGTCCCCAGGATGCTGTTCAGGAAGTAAAAGCAATTTCAGATTATGTCTCACACAAAAATGGTGGCTCGGGTTGTGTTAGGGAAATAATCGAGCAAGTTCTCAAAGTTCAAGGTAAATGGGTTTTTAAAAATTAACATGATTAAAGCTAATAAAAAAGAAATTATTCTTGCGTCTAATTCTCCTAGAAGAAAAAAGTTTTTTGAACTATTTGATATCCCATTTAAAATCAAAACATATGATATAGAAGAAACTTACCCAAATAAACTAAAAGGAGCTTTAATTGCTAGATATATTGCATCAAAAAAAGCCAATCCATTTAAAGATATAATTAAAAAAAATCAAATGGTAATTACAGCAGACACAATTGTATGGCATCAAAATAAGTATCTTGGTAAACCTAAGTCAAAAATTGAAGCAAAGAAAATGCTGAACTCATTATCTGGTAAAACACATAAAGTCATAACCGCAGTTGGGTTTTTAACCATTGATAGTTTTAAATGTATTGACGTTACCACAAAAGTTACTTTTAAAAAATTAAGTAAATCAATTATTGAAAATTATTTAAATAACCAAAATCCTTACGACAAAGCTGGCGGATATGCAATTCAAGAATCAATTGGACTATTAGGCATAACAAAAATTAATGGGAGCTATACAAACGTTGTTGGTCTTCCAGTTACAGAGGTATTAGATGAAATTGAAAAATTTTCATTAAATAACTAATTTAAATATGTTAACTTGAGATAATGAAGTTTAGCTTTTCTATTCGTTTTTTTCTAATATTTTTAAGTGTCCAGTCTTTGGTGTCTCAAAATAGTTCTGAAATCTATTCTAAATTAGAAAAACTCAATGTTTTAGGAAGTATTCTGCATATAGCTGCCCATCCGGATGATGAGAACACAAATCTAATTTCATATTTTTCTAATAAATATAATGTTGAAACCACTTACCTTTCATTGACAAGAGGTGATGGAGGACAAAATTTAATAGGTTCAGAATTAAAGGATGAACTAGGAGTTATTAGAACACAAGAGCTTATGGCTGCAAGAAAAATAGACGGAGCTAACCAACTATTTACAAGTGCAAAAGATTTTGGCTATTCAAGAAATCCCGAAGAAACTTTAAATATTTGGAATAAAAAAAAACTTCTTGAAGAAATTGTTAAGCATATAAGGACCATCCGACCAGATATAATAATAAATAGGTTTGACCACAGAACGTCAGGACAAACTCATGGCCATCATACAAGTTCAGCAATTTTAAGTAAAGAGGCCTTTGATCTCTCATCCAATGAAAATGAATATAAAAATCAATTAGATAAGCTATCTACATGGAAACCCAAAAGACTATTTTTAAATGTTTCATGGTTTTTTTATGGAAATAAAGAAAATTTCTCGAAAGTAAATAAAGAGAATTTTATAAAGTTTGATTATGGGGAATATAACAGTTTAAAAGGTAAAACATACGATCAAATTTCTGCAGAAAGCAGGAGTCAACATAAATCTCAAGGTTTTGGGAGATCCGCTATTCCTGGTGGACCAAAATGGGGGTATCTAGAGTTGATTGAGGGAAATAAACTTAGCTCAAATAATCCTTTCGAAGGTATCGATATAAGTTGGAAAAGAATTAAAGGTGGTAAAAAAATTGACGAGCAAATAAAAAATCTTTTAAATGATTTTAATTTTGTGTCTCCTGAAAAAAATGTTCCTTCACTATTAAAAATATACGAGAGTATAAAAAATCTAGATGATAGCTATTGGAAAAATAAAAAAATTAATGCCCTAAAAGAAATAATACTTCAATGTTTAGGATTGAATATTCAATTAAACTCAGCAAATGAATTAGGAACACCAAATAGCTCAGAAACATTTATTTTAAAAATTGTTAACCCTTCAAATACTGATATATTAATTAAAAGTGTAAAAACTAATGAAACAAATATTCTAATCAACTCTGTATTATCCAACAATACATTATTGGAAAGAAATTTAAAAATAAATATTAAAAATAAAATAACAGCACCATATTGGCTTTTATCAGATGGTAATACAGGAATGTTCAATATCAAAAATGATCAAATTTTAGGGCTTCCCGATACCCCACCTTCAACAAATGCTAAAATTAATATTGAAATAAATGGAACAGAAATTAATTTAAACGTTGCTCCTTTTTATAGATTTACTGATCCTGTAAACGGAGAGGTAATAACACCCTTTACAGTAGTTCCCAAAGCAACAATAAATTTAGATCAACAAGTTTATATGTTTTATGATTCTAAACCAAAACAAATTTATGCAACAGTGACAGGACATACTGATAAAACAGTAGGTAATTTAAGCCTTCAGGTTCCCAATGGATGGAAGGTTCACCCAGAAAATCATGAGATAAATCTCGATTACAAAGGGCAACAAAAGAATTACCTTTTCAAGGTCTCATCTGAAAATAAAAAAAACATAGGAATTATTAAACCAATTTTAAAAATTGAAAACCAAAAATATTCTAAAAGTCTTACTGAAATCAACTATCCTCACATAACAAAACAATTCATAGTTAAACCAAGTTACTCAAAAGTTTTTGGAATAGATTTAAAGAATAATATTTCCACAGTAGGTTATATCAAAGGAGCAGGAGATAAGATTCCTAAATCATTAAAAAGCATTGGAATTAATGTAGTTGAAATTAAACCATCTCAAATCACAAATGAAAATTTAAGGTCATTTAAAACAATAATTATGGGAATAAGGGCATTTAATGTTATTGATGAAATTATTTCAAAAAATAAAGTTTTGTGGAAATATATTAAACAAGGAGGCACATTAATTATACAATACAATACTACCAGAGGATTAAAAATAAACGAAATAACACCATATAAATTGAAACTCTCTAGAGATAGGATTACTGACGAGAGATCAAAATTTAAAATTTTGAATAACTCTCATCCAATATTTAATTATCCAAATAAAATTGAAAAAAATGATTTTAACGATTGGGTTCAGGAAAGGGGACTCTATTTTCCAAACTCTTGGAGTGATAAATTTGAAACTCATATAGAATTTTCTGATTATGATAAAATTACTACAAAAGGAGGCTTACTTTCTGCTTCATATGGTAATGGAAAAATCATTTATACAGGAATTAGTTTTTTTAGACAACTCCCTGCTGGAGTACCAGGAGCATATAGATTATTTATTAATCTTATAAATTATGGACACCAAAATGATTAAAAAGAAAATTTACATACTACTCACACTAATCAATATTTTGTATTGGTATTTGTTTTATTTATTCATGATAAATTATAGATAATGCAAACAATAGATTGGTTTTTTTTAATTGTAGGATTATTGTTTATATCAATATATGGAGTTTTAAAAAACAATCGACATAAGTCAATTAAATCATATTTAAAAGCAAATAATAAAGAAAGATGGTGGACAATTGGTTTATCTGTTATGGCAACTCAGGCAAGTGCAATTACATTTCTGTCCACACCTGGTCAAGCGTATGATGATGGTATGGGTTTTGTTCAATTTTACTTTGGACTTCCATTTGCTATGATTATAATATGTTTATTTTTTTTACCTGTTTATCGAAAATTAAAAGTTTATACCGCTTATGAATTTTTGGAAAATAGATTTGATCTAAAAACAAGGACTTTAACCGCTATTTTATTTCTAATACAAAGAGGACTTGCTGCAGGAATTACTATATATGCTCCAGCAATAATCCTTAGCGTTGTACTTGGTTGGAATATTAAAATACTAGTCATAGTTATTGGTATTGTAGTTATTTTTTACACCTTATTTGGAGGTACTAGTGCTGTTAATGTTACCCAAAAACAACAAATGTTAATAATAATTATCGGTCTTATTTCTGCATTTATAATAGCGTTGAATAGGATACCTGAAAATATAGATTTTTCGGATATGTTAAAATTGGCAGGTTATAATGAAAAATTAAATATACTAAATTTTGATCTTGATATAAAAAGTAGATATACCTTCTGGAGTGGAATGACTGGGGGATTATTTCTAGCATTATCTTATTTTGGGACAGATCAAAGTCAAGTTCAGAGGTATCTAACTGGAAAATCATTAAAAGAAAGTCAAGTTGGTCTATTAATGAATGGCTTTCTTAAAGTACCATTTCAATTTTTTATTCTTTTATTGGGTGTAACTGTGTTTATTTTTTACCAATATGAAACCCCTCCAATTCATTTTAATCCAAAGAATGTTAATGAGATTAAAAATTCTATATATGCTGATGATTATTTGATTGTTGAAAAGGAATACAAAATAATACAAAAAAAGAAACATGAAATCTTACTTAGGTCTGATTTTTTTGACAATATAAATCTCAAGGATAAATATTTAAAATTAGAGAAAAAAAACAATCAGCAGAGAAAAATAGTAAAGGAACTAATTCTTAAAAATGATTCTAATACTTCAATAAATGATAAAGATTATGTTTTTATAACATTTATTACCAATCAATTACCAAACGGAATAATAGGACTACTTATCGCGGTTATCCTCGCTGCAGCAATGAGCTCTACTGCTTCTGAATTAAACGCCTTATCAGCAACAACATTAGTTGATCTGTATAAGAGACATAAACCAAATCATACTGAAATTCATTATGTTAACATGGCTAAATTATTTACATTATTGTGGGGTATTATCGCTATAATTTTTGCAATTTCAGGTAATTTATTCGAAAACCTAATTCAGCTAGTTAATATCATTGGATCATTATTTTACGGTACGATTCTAGGAATTTTTTTAATCGCAATTTTTATAAAAAAAATTGAAAATAATCCAGTTTTTATTGCTGCTATAGTTTCAGAAATAATAGTAATAATTTTTTACTTTTTGAATTTATTTGGATATCTATGGTTAAACGTAATTGGAACATTTCTAACAATTACTATATCATTTATAATTCAAAAAATTCTAAGCTTAAATATGGCAAAAAGTTAATTATTGAGATAAAAAATTTATTTCATTTGGACCATTCATCAATAGATTCTCTGTTCATTTTTAAATAATCTTTGTTTCCAGCTTTTTCAGCTAAATTATATGATTTTTGTGCTATTTCAATAGCAGCTTCTTTATTACCTAAACCTGCTAAAATGAGTGAGTATTGCCTTAAATGAAAAAATTTATTACTTCCTTTATTTACAGCTATTTCCATCCAATCTTTGGCTTTATTTAAATCTAAGCCACTGTTTAAATAGTAAACAGCAGCTTTGTAGTAATCTGCAGCTGAAGGTTGACCTGATAATGTTTGATTAATGGAGCTTAATGTTTTTTTTTCTGTTGGGACCTCAATTAAGGTTTTAACCTTTGTGTTTTCCCATGATATTGTCAAGTAAGCACTATCATCGGTTATATTTTCAACTTGGATTGAGAAAGATTCAACAGTTTCATTTATTTTTGTTGAGGGTGATTCCGAGACAACAGCAATTTGATTTATATCCCAAACTTTTGGAAGAGCCCAGTTATCACTTTTTTTATAAAAAAACACTTCCCACATCGTTTTTCCGGGTCGAGTATATAAAGCATATGTTCCTGCTGGGATTGTAACTCCAGATATACCGACAGGATCAGAAAAACTTATTTTAGTGTTTGCGTTAGCACCAGTTCTCCAAAGCTCACCATAAGGAACTAAGTTTCCCATTATTTCTCGACCCTTCATGGATGGTCTGGAATACTCAATTTTGATATCAGTTAAACCAACAACCTGGTTTAAAGTTGAAAATGGACTTGCTTGAGGAGATACAACTTGGGCATCAACTAATAATGAAGCGAAAATAATTAGTAAAAGAAATTTTCTCATAATGTTTAAATTATTATTAAAATTATTAATTAAATATTAATTTAAGTAAGTAAAAAAATTATAATAAATTCATTTATAAACTATATTAAAAATACTTAAGTCATATATTTGTATAAACTTATGAAAATATATCAAAAAAAAACCTCTCAAAAGCTTCCAATTTTAATAAAAGAAGCATGGAATTTTTTTTCAGATCCAAAAAATTTAAAAATAATTACACCTGATTACATGGGGTTCGATATAATTGATGGTGATGATAAAAAAATTTTTCCAGGTCAAATTATTAAATATAAAGTGAGTCCTTTATTTGGAATCCAGTTAAAATGGGTAACTGAAATTACTCATGTATTAAATGAAAGATATTTTGTCGATGAACAAAGATTTGGTCCATATGCGCTTTGGCATCATAAACATTTCATTAAAGAAATTGAGGGTGGTATTGTAATGGAGGATGTTATTGATTATAAATTACCATTTGGTATATTAGGGCAAATAGTTCATTCAACTTTTGTAAAACCTAAAATAGATGAAATTTTTAATTATAGACACAATAAATTAATTGAACTTTTTGGAGAATTTGATAATACAGAATCATATACTAGAAATGAACTCTTAAATAAGATTATATGAAAAAAAACATATTAATAATTGGTGGTAGCTCGGGAATAGGTCTTGAGATTGTAAAAAAACTAAATAAAGAACATAACATTTTTGTTGCCAGCAGAACCAATGAGTCACTTGGTGGTTTAAATTATCAATACATAAAAATTGATGTGACAAAAGAAATACTAGACCCTTCTATTCTGCCAGATACTCTGGATGGTTTAGTTTATTGTCCTGGATCAATAAATCTAAGACCCTTTAGAGGACTAAAACCTGAGACATTTATTGAAGATTTCAATTTAAATGTAATGGGAGCAATAAAAAGTATTAATGCAGTATTAAAAAATTTAAACAACAGCCAGCAAGCTAGTATTGTTTTATTTAGCACAGTAGCAGTTCAAACCGGAATGCCTTTTCACTCATCAGTTGCTGTATCAAAAGGAGCTATTGAGGGCCTAACAAGATCTTTAGCGGCAGAATTAGCACCAAAAATATCAGTTAATGCAGTTGCACCATCTATTGTTAATACTCCTTTGGCTGAAAAATTTTTAAATAGTGAATCTAAAATGGAAAGGGCAGTTGATAGACACCCATTAAAAAAAGTTGGATCAGCTGAAGAAATCTCGAATTTTACAATTCACTTGTTATTAAATTCATCATGGATAACTGGACAAATTTTTGGAGTCGATGGCGGAATAGGCAGACTTAAGGTTTAAATTCTCTCAATTTTTGCACCTAAAGACCTCAATCTAGAGTCAATATTTTCATACCCTCGATCAATTTGTTCTATATTATGAATTACACTAGTTCCTTTAGCTGAAAGTGCAGCTATTAATAGAGAAATTCCAGCCCTAATATCTGGTGAAGTCATTACAGTGGACTTTAATTGAGATTTAAAATCATGACCAATAACATTTGCTCTATGTGGGTCACACAAAATAATTTTGGCTCCCATATCAATAAGTTTATCAACAAAGAACAATCTGCTTTCAAACATTTTTTGATGTATCAAGAGACTACCTTTTGCTTGAGTGGCAACAACTAAAATTATACTCAATAAGTCAGGAGTAAATCCTGGCCAGGGGCCATCTGAAACAGTAATTACTGAACCATCAATATAATTTTGAATCTGATATCCATTTTTATGAAAAGGTATATAAATGTCATCATTTTTCTTTTCTATAATTATACCTAATTTTTTAAACACAGAAGGAATTTGACCTAAATAATCCCATCTAACATTCTTGATTGTTAATTCGCTTCTAGTCATGGCTGCAAGACCAATCCAACTTCCAATTTCTATCATATCAGGAAGAAGTGTATGAAATGTTCCTTTCAATTTTTTTACACCATTAATTAAAAGGCGATTAGAACCAATACCGGATATATTTGCTCCCATAGAAACTAACATTTTAGACAATTGTTGCAAATATGGTTCACAAGCAGCATTGTAAATAACTGTTTTTCCTTTTGCAAGAACTGAAGCCATTAAGATATTTGCAGTTCCAGTTACAGAGGGTTCTTCAAGAAGAATTTCTGTACCCTTGAGGTTTTTAGATTTTACAGTGTAAAAATAATCTTCTTTATCATAATTAAAAGTTGCGCCTAGTTTAATAAATCCATCAAAATGAGTATCTAATCTTCTTCTACCGATCTTATCCCCTCCTGGTCTTGGAATACTGCCAAAACCGAATCTTCCCAACAAAGGACCAATTAGCATAATTGAACCTCTCAATGCCTTTCCATCAACTTTAAATTCATTAGATTCTAAATATTTTTTGTTAATATCTAAAGTTTGAAACTCGTAACAACCTTTTTCTAAATGATTAACTAAAACTCCTATTTTTTTTAGAATGAAAATTAAATTATTAACATCAATTATATCAGGAAGATTATTAATGACAATCTTTTCCTTTGTCAACAGAACAGCACACAAAACCTGAAGAGCTTCATTTTTTGCCCCTTGGGGCACTATTGAGCCCGATAGCCTGTTTCCTCCCTCTATCTTAAAGCTGCCCATATATTGATTAATTAATATCTCAACCTTTTATTTCTATTTCTATTTTTACTAGACAAATTATTAGATCTTGGACCGTTTCCATGTTTGGACCTTGCTTTTAAAAACTCAGAAGCTTCTGTTAATGGTAAAAGGTTCTCATTAACTTTTAATGTACCCTCAGATAATTCGTCTAAATGTTCAAAAATAAGTGAGTCCTCAACAGTATCTTTGTTCCAATTCAAAAAACATTTTTTCATGTGATTAGCAATTGTGTAGACCAAACCATCTTTCATTTCCCCATTTTTCCAATTCCTAGCAACGCTAATCATTTCAATTATGTTGTTTCCGTAGAACCGATATTTTTGATTACCCTTTGGATAAGGAATTCTGTCAGGTCTGGCTTTTAAAACTTCTTCATGTGGTTTATCATATGGAGAATCAACATCTAATTTAAAATTAGACATTATGAATAATTGATCCCATAGTTTATGTTGAAAGTCAGGAACATCCCTTAAATGGGGGTTTAAATTACCCATAACACCAATTATTGCTTTAGCCATTTTGTTTCTTTCATCGCGATTCTCAATCTCGTTAACATGATTAATCATTCTATGAATGTGGCGACCATATTCGGGAATAATAAGTTTAGTTCGTTTTGTGTTATATTGAAGAGTTTCCATTTATAAGGGGTTGGTTAAATAAATATTTTGCAAATTAATAAAATTTGGTTGTATTATTAGAGTGAAATTACACCTTTAAATTTAGAAATATCTTTATAGATGGAAATTACTGATTCAGGAGACTTCAATGTAAGGCTTACACTAAGACTGGTGTAATTATTTTTAGAAGATTTTTTTACTGAAAATTTAACTTTCATTCCAATAAATATTTTTTTAATTTCATCTATGTTCGTTTCTTTTTCTTTAACTATAAACTTAAACATATATGTGCCTGGCCATTTCTGAGAATTTTTTAAATTTTCTAAAAAACGCGAATAAAAAATTTTTTCATTCAATGTTAAAAGTATTATTTGGGTTAATTTGGTGTAAATATAATTTAAAAGAATTATAAATGCTGAAAAGAATTGTTATTACAGGTGCACCTGGATCAGGAAAAACAACTCTCATTAAAGCTTTGGAGTTTGAAGGGTATTCGTGTTTTAATGAATATTCAAGAAAAATTATTCAAATTTGGAAAGAAAAAGGTTTGAATAGTTTTTTTAAGGAAAAACCTGAAGTTTTTAGTTCAAAAATTTTAAAAGGAAGGAAAAGACAATATAAGGATTCATTAAAAATTAAAAAATCCAAAAATAATTTGATTTTTTTCGATAGAGGTATATACGATGTCTATGCTTATTTATATTCAATAAATAATTCATATACTTTTCCATCCAAACTTATTAAATACAATTATCAAAAAATATTTATTCTAAACCCATGGAAAGAGATTTATTCAAATGATAACGAAAGAATTGAGAATTATAATTCCTCAGTTAAAATTGATGAGGCTATAAAGTATACTTATCGTAAATATGGATTTAAATTAATTAATGTCCCAAAAACTACTGTAAAAAAAAGAATAAAGTTTATTATCAAAAAATCAATATAAGTATTTAGAAGTGAATTAAATTATTACTAGAACCTTGAAAATTTGTTGAAAAACAATAAATTATTAAGTTACTTTGATTAAAAATAATTTTGAATATTTTAACTCTAGGTGATTTATAAACATAATTTAACTTAAATGAAACCTAAAATAATTTTTTTTGGCACTCCTACTTTTGCTGTTCATGTTTTAAAGGAGGTTTATGAGAAAAAATATATAATCCAGGCAGTCATTACATCACCTGACAGACAATCAGGTAGAGGAAGGAAAATCAAATCTTCTCCAGTAAAAAACTTTTGTTTGGATCAAAACATCAAATTATATCAACCAACTAATCTTAAAGACAAATCATTTATATCAATTTTGGAGTCTTATAAATCAGATCTATATATTGTAGTTGCGTTTAGAATGATTCCTAAAGTTGTGTGGTCAATTCCAACAAAGGGTACATTTAACCTTCATGCATCTTTATTACCTGATTACAGAGGAGCAGCTCCAATTAATTGGGCATTAATTAATCAGGAAAAAACTACTGGAGTTACTACATTCCTAATTGATAAAAAAATTGATACAGGAAATATTTTATTAAAATCAAAATATAAAATTAAAAATGGAGAAACTTTTGATTCACTTCATGATAATTTATTAGAAATAGGTAAAAAACTGGTTGTAGATACAATTGAAAAATTATTTCAAAAAAACTTTACTAGCCAAAAACAAATTGAAAAAATTAAGATTAAACTTGCTCCAAAACTTACAAAGACGAATACGAAAGTTGATTGGAATAAATCCTTAATAGAATTAGTAGCATTTGTCAATGGTTTAAACAGCTATCCTGGAGCCTGGTCCTACATCAAAGAAAATGATAAAACTGATATATTTAAAATTTATGAAACTGATTATGAATATATTAAGCATGAATTCAAAATAAATCAATTAATCTATGATAAAAAAAGTATAAAAGTTTCTCACAAAGAAGGATTTTTAATAATAAAAAATTTGAAACTAGCGAACAAAAAGAGGATGGATAGTAATGAATTATTAAATGGAAATGTCTTCAAATCTAAGGTTTTTGTCCTATAATTACATGGATTATCAACAATAATGTGCAGTTATTAACAAAAAACATAGATTTTTTATAGTTTTCTTTTGCATTCTAGTTAAAGGTTATATTTTGTATCACATATAAACATTTAATCTTATATTATTATGAACAAAACAGAATTAATTGATGCTATGGCTTCTGACGCAGGAGTTTCAAAAGCTGCAGCAAAAAAAGCATTAGAATCTTTCTTAGGAAATGTAAGTGGAGCACTTAAAGGTGGTAACCGTGTTTCTTTGGTTGGATTTGGATCATGGTCAGTAACAAGAAGAGCTGCCAGAGACGGACGTAACCCTCAAACTGGAGCTACGATTAAGATTGCTGCTAAAAATGTAGTGAAATTTAAAGCAGGTGCTGATTTATCAAGCTCTGTTAATTAGAAACATTAACATAAAGATTAAAAAGCTCCTCACAAGGAGCTTTTTTTATTTATATGATAAATCCCGGTAACATACTCATAGCGACTCCTCACGTAATTGGAGATATTGATTTTCATAGAGCAGTGGTTTTAATTGTAGACTCAAATAAAGGAAATATTACTGGACACATAATCAACAAAAAAATTAATTTTAAACTAAACAAATTGATAAAGGAATTAAATATTTCAATGCCATTATTTTATGGGGGTCCTGTTGCAACAGATAGATTATTTTTTATTTATAAATCATCTATAAAGCTTCCAGGATCGAAAAAAATATCAAATAAACTATACTGGTGTGGTGATTATGATGTAGCAATTAAATATTTAAACGATAAATTAATATCTCCAAAAAATATAATGTTTTTTTTAGGATATTCAGGTTGGGAAAAGCACCAATTAAACAATGAAATATTAAACAAAAGTTGGAAAATTGATGAGAATAGCATTTTAAATTATTTATTTTTAAAAAAAATCGATAATATTTGGAAAGACTGTATTAAATCTTATGGAAATGAATTTATTTTATGGCAGAATACACCAAGAAATCCAAATCACAACTGATTCATTTTAAAATTTCATCCTTAACAAATGAAGTAAACAATTCAATAAAAATAGTTTTATTGAATTTTTTATTTTTATATTTGACCACGTTGCTTAAGCCTTCATTTACTGATATGGTCGCAATATCTTCAGCAATTTGAAGATCAAAAATACTAAAACATCTTTCTTCACATTCAAAATTATTTTTTTTAAGATAATTAATAAATGGTTTCATTAAAAAATTAGAAGGCGCCCCATCTGATATTGAAGGGGTAGTTATTGTTCTATTTTTAAATATTAAAATATTTCCGAATGCTGAACGAATGACTTGATTTTTATAATTTAAAATTAAATTATCATGATAGTTGTTTTCAATCGCATCTAGCTTTGCTATTCTAATCAATTTATTATTACTTAAGAAGGAAGAAAATTCGTTAGAATTAATTTTAAAATCTTTAAAAACTGAAATTTTTAAGTCATTATTTACAACTAAAATAGATTCAATATTATTTATTGAAAAAAGAGTTATCAAATCAGATTCATAATTATCAATTAATGGAGATTTTTTTACTGCAAAAACTAATTTAATTAGGAAAGATTTGTTAGAACTATCATTTATCAACTTTTGAAAATTTAAAATAAAATATTCAATATTAAAGTACATTGGGATATTAAGTCTTAATCTTCTTAAATGAGACATCATTTCAAAAAAAGATTCTTCAAGAAAAAGAACTTTATTGTTTTCTATCCTAAAATCAAACTTATAGACAGAATCGTTAATTAGGGAATTAAGTATGTCAGATGAGACGT